>Ga0209589_1011564_pt1 | contig 12364 bp, 8 predicted proteins | sample CowpeawhiteBW_FD_187525 | JGI IMG/M metagenome (GOLD analysis project Ga0209589, IMG submission 187525) | Root nodule microbial communities of legume samples collected from California USA - Cow pea white BW (SPAdes) (version 2) | ecosystem: Host-associated > Plants > Roots > Nodule | place: USA...
TAAAGAGAATAAATAAACAAAACAAAAACACAAAAAAAAAACCATAAGCCTTTAAATCTAAATTAAAACAAAGATATAAAAAAAAATCCAGTAGAGTATGTAATTGGATTTTGAAATAAGCTTAACCAGATTTCAAAATTCGTTAGAAAACTTAACTAGATTTCAAAATCATTTCAAAATCTGAATAAAAGTTTAATCGGATTTCGAAATTCGATAGAAAATTTAACCAAATTTTGAAATCCGATTAAGACTTGTTTTGAATTTTGAAATTTGTTGTCTTACTACCAAATCTAATAGCGCCAACACCAAAATTTGAAATTTGGTAAACTGGATTTTGAAATCCCATTTTAACCCTCCAAATCCGGTACCTTTGCTTGAGATCACACCTCCTACTACAGATTTTTAAATCCGTTTCAACTATCAATCCTATGAAATTTGATAGCTCGTACATCGAAATTTGAAATTCGGTAGCCTCCTAAACCGGATTTCGCAATCCGCTTTTAACCCTCCAAATCTGGTGCTTTTGCTCGAGATCTCACCTCCTACTACGAATTTTTAAATCTATTTCGACTATCAACCAAAACTAACCATTTTAACCGTTAGATTTAAAAGTTTTCGAATTCTGTTCGTTAACAAATTATTTCCAAATTATAATAAAAAAAGTTAAAAAAGTAAAAAATCAACTTACTTCGTTGCTGCGCTAATAAGACAATGCGTGGGGGAGAAGGGTTGTAATTGTGGAGTGCAATGTTATAAAGTGAATGAAAGGGTTATGCGACGTTAGGGAAAGAGGGTTGATGAAAGAGAACAAATAAAAAGAGAGAAGTGAGGAGAAGAAATAAAGAGATGTGACCCTAGGCTAAGGTTGTGTTCTTTTGAGAGGAAGGATTAGAGTGAGAGAAAGAGGAAGAGATTGAAAGGATTAGAGGGTGAAATTGATATTGTTCTTTTTAAGGGATTAGGAGGTGATTTTAGAGTAGATTAGAGAGTGAAATTGGTGAAAGTTTGAGATTGAATTGAGTGATGTGACAAATTAAAAAAACTTTTAATAGATAAAAAAATGAGATTACCAAAATATCCCTAATGTTAAAATTAATATAAAATACTATATAAATAATTTAAAACAATTTAAAATAATTTATTTAATTTGTATTGATTGTTTGAAATAATAATAAATTTATTTTTTAAAAATGAATAATAAATTTTATTTTATTTAGGAATATGCTATGTGTAGTGCTATGGGGTTTGTATGTTTTGCTCTTGCTTGAATTGAATAGCCATCTTGGTGAGGAAGTTATTAATTTCCATGTGCAGTGTGCAGAAAATATAAAATAATCAAAGGGTAATTATGTAAATATGCATGTGATCCCTTCCAATCTCTTTATGTGCAGTGTGATTGTATTTTTAACGTATCCCACTGATCATCGCCTATCATCACCGCTTATCACCTTTAAACGAACGTAAAAATAACCTTTCAATCATCGCTCACACTTTCTTCTAAACAATAATTCCATTTATAAGAACACGGCGTAAATGTAAAGAGACGAGGGTTGGTGAGGGAATAAAAAAGTGAGAGAAAGTAATTATGTTTTTACCAAGGCCTTCAAAGTCAAAGGGGAGTCCAATACATGGATTTAGGAAAGTTTGTGTTGCAGGAAGAAAAATTCGAGGTGCAGGAAGAAAGCTTTATGATTTTTAACCTAGATAAGTTCAACTGGACTAGAAAAAGTTTATATTCGCACCACGTAGAAATACTAATTCTATTTCTCATCTGTCATCTCCGAAAGACGGATTTTTATTTTGGGTTACCAATGCCCAAATTTAGATTTATGATCTTAAAGCCCATCTTAAGAAGCATGAAATGTAGATTGCAAACAAAATCAAACAAGTTTATTTAAAAAAATATATATTATTTAATTTTTTTATGTGAAAGAAATACAAATTTCATAAAATAAAATTCAACTATAGGATATATTCTTATAAGATGAGAATTAGTTTAATAGTGTAGGCACTGACAGATCTTTAACCAATATTTTGGAGTGTCAAAATTTTAATTCAATTGCTCTTTTGTTCCATTTTTTTGTTCAAAAGTGTCAATTTGATCCCGATTTTTTTTAAAATTGATACAATTTGATCTTTTTCGTTAAATTTCTTGAAGCGGAGCACTGATTTTTCATAAAAATTGATCCTTTGATTACGTCAATTACACCAATAAAGCAACACATCCTTATTCACAACTTTATTTTTTGATGAAAAAAATCTTGATCTGATTCAATAAATTTAATGAAAAAAGACAAAATTGTATCATTTTTTCAAAAATCGGGACCAAATTGAGACTAAAACTGCAAAACTAACTTGATATTTTTGAACGAAAACAAGAAAAAAAAAAATTCCAAAATTTTTATATAAACTATTAAAAAATTGTATTTACTTTTTTTATGATAATAAAAAATAACAAAATTATAATTATTGTTATTATTATTATTATAATTATAAAATTAAACATAAATAATTTTTATAATTTTATTATAATTAATTTTCATTTATAATGATTAATTTAAAAAAAATTAAATAAAAAAAAATTAAATTAAACAAATAATCATTTAAAAGATAATATTAATAAAATAATTTTTTTTTATATATAAAATATTTAAAAGATAAAATTGAAAAATAAATATAGACAAAAAAACCTTTTCTTATATATAAATATAAATGTATAAAAATTTATTAAAATATCAAATATATCAAATATTAAAAATATTAAATTTGGAAAAAATATATTTGAAATTATATAAATATAAAAAAACAATTGGGGGCCAATATGAAGGTCCGCCGTTCGTCCAAAGGTGATGCTACAAGGCTGTCGTAACAAGGAAGTGTAATATTATTAAAATATATAGGATTTTAAGTATGTTTCACATCAATTCAATTAATAGAAAATCTAGAATACAGTATATTTGATCTCATTTTAAATTTATGTAGCATGGCAAAAATGTTAATTTTAAAAACGTTACGAATTGTTTTTTCATAACAGTTATGTTAAAACTAGGTAAAACATCAGTATAAAAGGACATTTTTTTTTTCACTAGTGGTGACAACAAATAAAAATATTGAAAATACAAGTGGGACTCTTGAAAAAAAAAAATATTTGAGACAAATGAAAAAAATAAGGTCTAAAAAGGATTATGAATATAATTAATTATTTAATTCGTTTCAGGTTGAATTAATTGTCATATGGAAAAAAGATGATATTCATAATCAGATTGCTATGTTTGAATAGAAATAATTACTTGTAACTATTAATTATAATATTTTTTTATTTTTTTTGGGCTAATACTTAGTATCAATTAAGAGTTGATTATATAACGTTCCAATTAAATGGATAAAATCAATTTAAATAAGACGCTACATATAAAATTATCCAGAGAATATAGAAATTTGGAATATGACGTACACCGTATCCCAACATGTTCATAACAAAAAGTAAAAGGCTCCACATGGCCTAAACGAAGTACAGAGTCTCATCAAATGCGAGATAAACTACTACTACTAAACTCCAAAGCTGTGGGTCCCCAAAGTGAGCCCGATAGACGTCCAGGATTTCATCAAACTGCGGCATCTCTATTATCGTTATCACTGCCAGAGGTTCTCACGTCTGCTCACATCAATAAGGTTGATGATCATCGCAAAGGAGGAAACCACACACAATCATACAAACAAGCAAAAGGTAAGCTAGTGAAAAAGTCTTCACATCGTACACTCAACATACAATTACATATTCAAGCATAAGTATTGGGAAACCACACGTGATATATCGAACCAGTTAAAACTCCAATACTAGACTATCCGAATACCCTTAATGAGGCACCACCACGAGACAGTGGAATTATGTCCTAGTAGTGAGGCGTCACCACGAGGACTTCACGGAATTACACCCCTACAAGAGGCACCACCACGTGGTCTTCGTGGAATTACGTCTTGGCCTTGAGGCACCACCACGTTACCCTCATGGAATTACGTCCTGATCTCGAGGCATCACCGTGAACTCTCACCTCGAGGTTCATGGAATTAGGTCCAATAGCTGAGGCACCACCGTGGACTCCCCCTAGAAGGGCCCACGAAATTATGTCCATAAGATGAGGCACCACCACAAACCCTGCTACAAGGGTCATGGAATTACATCCTACTCCAACATTACTCATACATTATCACCCAATCATGAAGTTCCTATGCATACTATTAACATGTCATTTAGTATGAATGATCAACCATCAATCATATCTCATGCCAAGCTCATTATCAATTCATTTGTTTCCACCCATAACATACATAATACATGCATATCCACCCCCTTCATATAATAAATCAATGAACCAACCCATCAAACAACCAACAACATTCATGAAACGAAAATAGCAAAAACCCAAACGAGGTCTCGCTCAAGCAGGGAGTCCTCGCTCAGGCGAGAGGGGTGCTCTCGCTCAAGCTGCAGACTCTCGCTTAGGCGAGACTACAACAGTGGCCCTGGAGAATTTCGTGAGCTCTCGCTTAGGCGAGGCTGTCTCGCCTGAGCGAGACAGTTCGTCGCTAAAAAACATAGCCCATCGCCTGGGCGAGTGCTCGAGCAGAAAAACTAGGCGAGTTCTTGCTATTCTCGCCTAGGCGAGACGAGCTCGCTTGGGTGAGAATATCAGTTCTCTCCCACTGTTCCGCGCGTGTTCAACCAGGAACCCATTCACAACAACACCAAATGCATTTGTACAGTATCCTAATCAGTACACTATCACCAGAAACATGAAACAGAATTGAAAGCATGCAAAAAGTGAATTAAAACATGAATCATAGCTTCCCTTACCCGAAACTAGCTAGAACGAGGTTCAACTCCAACAGCGGGACGCAACAGTACTAGGAAGAGGTGAGCGAGATGAATCAAGAAGATGAACTGAGCTCACTGGATTGAGATTGAGTAAACCCTAGCAGAGCTCTGAGGATGGGTTAAGGACTTGACGACTGCGTTTTTTGCGAATCAAGAGAAAAGATTAGGCTAGGGCAGACTTAGGGTATGGTTCTCCTTTTTGGGCCAGCCCTAGGCCCGACCAACTTTGGGGCAGCCCTTAAGGATTTAGGCAGAAAATAAATGGGCCTTACAGATTATCAATAAAACAATAATCGGGAGGAAAATACTTCCAATTATATCAAGCCTTTCCGTTTAAATATTATTTATACCTTTTTGACATATGGAATTAAGGTAAGAATTAAAAGTATGTGACAAAATATCAAAGCCATTAAAATCATATAGCAAGAAAGAAAGCTTCTTATACAAAGAAATAAAAATGTGAAATATCATTTTTGTAAAAGTGATGATAAGATTGTTTGATCAACTTGGATAGGTTAATTGATTTTGTTGTATGAGTGTTCAAACTAAACCGATCCAAAAATTTGAGAATAGATTAAAATAAAAAATAGGTGGATTTAAATAATTTTTCTCATAACCAAATGACTTGTTTTTGAGTATGTGTTTTGACACTTTGAAACCAATTCAAACAAAACCAAAAACAATTATTTAAGTATTATTATATTATTGATTATTTCACTTACATACAAGATATGTGTGTGCGAGGAAAATACTTAATGTATTTATCTTAATTTATGCTTATAAATATGTGACAAAAGAATGACAAAGAATCTTTAATATAGAAACGAGGTACAGTAAACATTCGTTTAAATTCGTATTTTGATCTTGAAAGTTTTATATGGATTTAATTGAAATATAGATTTATGAAATTTTAAGAGTCATATTATCATATGAAATATTATTGGTTATATAATTTCAGAATGAAATATTATGAGTGTTGAGAATTTTAGATATTGTAAGAGAAATATAACATAATATAAAGTCAATGTGATTTTTTTTTTAAAAATAAAGTCATAAAATTATTTATCTGAAAATTTTTTCTTTTTAATTGTGAATTTAGGGAAATACGGACTCGATGAAGAATTATATGTTAACTCTATATTATTAACATTGGGAAGAAAAGTAAAAACGTATGGAATCCCTAATAGAAGGTTTTGTACTACATGGTGGAAGTTTCACCTTCAATTGAAGTTCAATTTTGCGCTCTGACTGTTGTAGTGGGAAAGTAGGGTTAAGAGTTTCGAATTCGAGGTGGGCTTGAGGATGGGCTTGGACGTGTTTCAGATTAAGGTTTATCAGGCCCAAAGATTTCACTTTTTTAATACACAACCCAAAGTTATAATTATTTATTATATTTCTCGTCTTTACCACTGATACGTTTTTTTCACCCTGCTAAAGATACCCGAACAGATATATTCACGAAAAAGAAAGAAGCAGCTTATAATGGACATGAAACAGAGGATCTCTTTTTAAATTGATCTGCAACATACTCAAAAAGGGCTCATATCAAGAATTTCTTGGTTTTTGTGCACATCATTGGGCTACTCGTTTCTAACGACGGCTGGTTATAGCATCAGGATGACACACATTTCTAACAAAGTAACACTTCAAAACTATATCTATCTATCTATATATAGATACATAGTACAACTTCATTTCATCTAACGGAAATCCGTACAAGTCTTACTGTATTATACATGGACATTTTTCTGAGAAACCAATGTTCTGCTTTTTTAAGAACAAAATCATGTCGACATATTTCATCCAATTATATCATTGAGACAATGTTTGTACTAACACCAAGTAGATCTTCTTTCATGAAGTGTGACATAATGAAGAGTTAAATGCAGTGAAAGAAGATAAGATCATACGTGATATTTAACCACAAAATACCGTGACTTCCCAGATTGAAAAAGGAGAAAATTTATAGGGTCCCTTGTTTTAGAGCAAATGGTTGGTTAAGTGCTTATTGAAAGAAAAGTGAAAATTATAATTGATCACAAGCTTTAAAACAGACCATAATTTTACCCTTTTTTTTTTCTTACTGCACCTTTATTCCGTCATGAATATATGCATCATGATGTCAAATGAAGCAGCAATATAATTAGGTTACCAAATGAGTAAAGGATTTGTTGTCGTGTAACACAAGGTTTGGTTTATCGTTATCTGTATGTGTTTTAGATGATAGGGGTACCGTTGAAGATTACACATTTTAATATTGGAATATTTCCTTACAAAGAAGTTAATCAGTTGTTCAGAAGTTATGGAAAAAAAGATATTTACTGAGGAGAAAGAATATACATATGCAAAGTAAAATAGGATATAGTCATAGATATAAAGTTCCCCAAAGGAAATATGATGACTAGAGAAAAGACAGTGGAGCACCATGTCTTATTAAATAGAAAAAGTGCAATTGTTCCCAGCAAAATAGATTCGTTGCTACTTTTTGTGAAGTCTTTTTTAAAGAACACTGTGATTTTTGCTTACATTCAAGTAAGTATTCACCACAGAAGCAGCAAGTTTCTTTGTGTTTTTTTACAGGGCTTATGCTTAATAGGCTGAGTGATAAACAAGTTAAGAAATTTATAGCATAACCCCACTTCCATGTGAGGTACAACTAACTTGGCGGCCAAATTATCTCCTCCCATAGCTGTAGGCATTAATGAACTCTTGTTAATCTATAAGGTTTTTGCTTCACAATTCATGAAGAATTTAAATCTCATTAAATTGGATGCTACTATAGGACAAAAAGAAAAATGAAAAAGCATTCATCATTTTAATAAATTCCCAACCAACATCACCACCCGTACTTCTCTCTCTTGGTCAACAAAACAATTTCAACCAAGATATATAAACTAGAGGAAAAAAAGAAGCTATGAACAGCAAAAGAAAAAGAAGTGGGAAAAAGAAAAGAAAAGTTAAAGTCTTCCTTCCAACCAGAGACCTCCAATTTTCCTTATCGTTCCCTTGCTTTCCATCTAAAAGCATTTGGCCTCTCATTCACGTTTTCTCTTGTCTTCAACCAGACGTGAGTTCTGCTAACTCTCTCTCTGCATTCTCTTCTTTCCCTTTCTCTACCACTCATAAGCATTTCCCTTTATTTTGTACCTATATGCTTCTATTCATTGTTTTGACATAAAACTTTTTCACCCATTAATTTTCCTTCCTTATAATGTAATGTACAAGTCTCTTCTGCTTCCTGCTATGTTATTTAAGTCGTGTTCTTTCGTCCTCAGAGCTGTTAAACTGTCATTAATATAGCATCTTTCTCTTGTCGGAAAATGAAAACCATGATTCCTAGATAATTCATGAGTTAGTATATACTCTTTATAGTTAGTGTGTGTGTGTGTGTCCATGGCCGCTGTTGGAAACCCCAGAACGTGGATTCCATATATGAACAGCAAAGACTGTTCTCAAGGATTTTGCAGCTTGTACTGTCCACAGTGGTGTTACATAGTGTATCCTCCTCCTCCACCTTTTGAGTACCCTGATGATGATTCAAGCCCAAATTTCTCCCCTCTTGTCATTGCAATCATTGGTATTTTGGCCACTGCTTTTCTTCTGGTGAGTTACTACACTCTCATATCCAAGTACTGTGGCCCCAGAGGGTCTGCACGCAGAGACTCAAACGACGACTTCCAACCCACTCACAACCCCCCTCTCCAAGAACCATCGAACGCTTCAACCACGGGTCTTGACGAGGCTCTCATCAAATCCATTGCAGTTTTCAAGTACAAGAAAGGGGATGCAGGTTCTGTTGGAGTCACGGATTGTTCAGTTTGTCTCAGCGAGTTCGAAGACGACGAAAGTGTTCGACTTTTGCCAAAGTGCAGCCACGTTTTCCATGCCCCTTGCATCGACACTTGGCTCAAGTCTCACTCTAGCTGCCCCTTGTGTCGTGCTGCCATATTCACTTTCAACGCTTCTGTTCCTCGGGCTCACGCCCCAGAAGAAAATGCCCCTTCTTCGAGGAATGAAACTTCTTCTGAGAATGAAAGTGTTGGAAACGAGTACGGAGTGGTGGTGATGTTGGAAGAAGAAAGCATACACCATTCTCGGGCTTATCCAAAGCCTGCATTGCGTGCTTTCAGTGACTTGAGTAGTTTCCAGGGCAGGCACAGAGTGATTGAGATAAGAGACGAAGTTTGTGAGTGTGAATCCGTTGGAAGGTCAGTGTCCATGGATCATTCGTTTCAAAGTGGTGTTTCTGTTGCTGATGTGTTGCGAATGCATGAAGAGGAAGATTCCCAAGTTGAAGGGTGTGGTTCTTCTTCTACTGAAGCTGGTCCATCAAAGAGATCACGCGGAGAGAGGTACAAAACAAGGGTTTTGCATTGTGTGTTGAGTCCAATTGCAATGAAGAGATCGTTTTCCAGCGACAGATTCTCAGTTACCAAAAGTAGCAGAGCAAGACAGGGAACTATACCCATCTGAGAATTTCCTTTCTGTAAGATGAGTTTCATCAAGTTTCTCCATAACAGAGGTGATTAATCTGCTTTGGAACGTGATAATGAACAGTAATAGCTTTTTGGATCCTTGAATTAACAAATAACGATTTTCATTAAAGATATCAAATGCCATGTTTTCCTGTTTGTTTAGCATAAGCTCTGTCGAGTTAGAATGTTCTTAAAATGTTAACGGAAGGTTATTTTCCGTGGGAATTCAACGTGATATATAGAAAATTTACATAACTACCTTAGTTAGACTCGTTGAAAAGTGTAGCACCCTAAATAAAATACTTCAACCTTATAAAAATATACACTCCCTCTACTCAAAATAAAATAATTTCATATGGTATATCATACAAAAACAGATAAATATCAATATTAAACGCATCCTCTTTTGTATCAATATTCAAAAATCATCGTGATAACAACTTTTCTTAAGACTTGACTTTGCTCTCCAAGTCCAACATTTCATGCCACATTCCACACACCTCACACTCACATCACAAAGATATTTTGTATTTGCCATGTTGTCATCCTCTTCGACACTCATAAAGCCATTGAACACTAACTTTTTTATTGATTGGACAATTTTTATAACTTAGAAACTCAATTTTGTTCATCATAAGAATCTTGATTAACTATCATCAATTGATATTTTTCTATATGATTCTAGTGGATAATAAAATTAGTCGATATCCCAAATTAAATGCATTTACTGCTACACATTACATATTATTGCCTCCTTCATAAATATATGATTATATCACATCTCAACACTTAATTCATCCCCAATTACACTTCACAAGTCATCCATCACAACTATATTTTCTACACATCATAATTCATTTAATAAAATTAAACAATTCAATTTTTAATGTATAACTCAATATTTTCTATAAAAATATATAAATAGCAATCATATTCATTTAACAAAAGAAATACCTTTTCAAAATTTCTAAATTAGTTTCTTTAAGCTATTTTAGCTAAATTAAAAATTGCCTTTATTTGAATGCAAAACTCTCATTTGAGAGAAAATTGACTAGAGACCAAGTTTATTGTAAGATTTAAGACTTAATTTTTGTTTAAGCAAGATGTGTTTCCTAGAGTGAAAATTTAGTTGAGAGCACGTTTAATTTATTATCTAATTTTTTTTTCTTAAGCAAGATATATATCGCTTAAGTAAAAATTAGATCGAGTGCAAACCCAACTCATTATCACAACTTTACTTAAGTGATATATGTCTTGTTTGAGTGAAAATTCTTGCACAACCTGATTATACGACAATACCAACTCATTTATATATTTCATGCTCAAATTATTTTAATCTAATTTGATCAAATAAAATTTAATACATTCTTAATCCTTCACCATTTAAACCAATCTTCCTTCCATCAACAATACAACCACATCTATCACTACAAGAAAATTCATTATCAACAATTAATTTTAGTAACCAAAAATTGTTAGTCATTATAGTGACCAATTTAGATACCAATTTATAAAATAAAAAATTATTGGTTACTAAAATAGTCACTAAAATAACATGTGACAGTTACTATTTACTACCGTTAGTTATTTAAACAGCATTAGCAAAAAAAGACCAAATTGAATAAAATTGATGAAAATTGAGACCTATTTAAAAGAAAAAAATAATATTATAACTAAAATGACAAAATTGAACGTAAATATGGATCAAATATATATTTTAAACTAGCATAAATTAATCTTTACTCGTCAAATCACAAATTCAAACACCTATTTCAATTCTCCATACAAATAAATTATCCTTTCCAAATTCTTTATCCAAACATTATATAAGGTTACTCATTTGCATAATTTTTTGGAATAAATAATTATTTTCAAAAGTAACCATTTGTAAAACTAAGTTTATTTTCCCAAATGAGCATATTCAAAAATTAAAAACGTGGTTCTTATCCAAAACCATACAATGCTAGCCAGCAAGAATAACAAAACAACAGGTAAATGTATAATTATCTTTTAGTATAGAACATTATGACAAGTAGACGAAATAAAATAGACAAGACACACTGGTAATGTATTGTAATTTGTTGTGATAACAAATTATTAACGTGACCTTATTTGGAAAGTATTATAGAGTATCATAAGGAAATTGGATTTCAATTTCAAGTGCTTCATATCTAGAGAAGGAGTTGGTAATTTCAAAACGATCATGCTAAGAAGGAATGATGAGTAGATAATGAAAATCATGTTGGATTTGAGATACGTCTTAAATTAAATATGTCACATTAGTAATAATAAAATTATGTTTATTATTATTTATTTTATTGTCATATTTATTGATATCATATGATAAGGTCATTGATTAAAATTGAAGACATGTTATTATAATAGACATTATAACAATGAGAAATAAGTCTTATATCATTTTAATTTAAATTGTTTTTTATCATAGGATTATTGAGGATAAAACATCATTAATCTATCAATATATGCAGTGATCTTTACCGGATAAAGATCAAAATATCTCATTTTTTTTTTAAATTACAGGTATAAAGATATGATCATTGAACTGACTCTAAAGGAGAATTCCTAATAGCTAATATTACCTTTAAATTGTTAATGGAAAGTTCTTTTGAAGAAAAAAAATTAAACTTTCCTTAGATTTGAGATGATCATGTAATTAACAAGTTATTTATTATATTTTGATATCAAACATCTAACATTTCATTATGTTGGTTGAATGATTATTAGATATGATTAAATTATTGTGGGATTAGTGATTAATTAAGAAAAGATCCATTAACTATTAGTCATGAGTTTGAGTTATATAGAAATAAAGTTCTTGGTCAGGGTGGGTGTTATGAATAAATAAATAATGAAGTTTCTTAAATCATTCATTATATAACTTATTAGAATTTAAAGATTATACCATATTCTAGAGTTAACTTAAGAGTAAAAAGATGGAAGAAAATAATATATATATATATATATATATATATATATTTTTTTTTTTTTTTTT
>Ga0209589_1011571_pt1 | contig 12354 bp, 10 predicted proteins | sample CowpeawhiteBW_FD_187525 | JGI IMG/M metagenome (GOLD analysis project Ga0209589, IMG submission 187525) | Root nodule microbial communities of legume samples collected from California USA - Cow pea white BW (SPAdes) (version 2) | ecosystem: Host-associated > Plants > Roots > Nodule | place: USA...
AAAAAAAAAAGATAATTTAATATTTTCTATGACATGCATATTTAATAATTATTTTCATGGTTGTACAATAAGCGGTAAAAATTAAAAATAAAGTTTGTAATAAATAATTAAAACAAGGTTAATTGAAAAAGTCGCATTTATGTTAGAAGAAACAGGTGCTTTCCTTGAGTCTCAGCAGCAAAACGACGGTTTTGCATTGCGTTTTGAGAAATTCGCGGCACTGTGGGCACTGGAGAGGAGGAAGGGAAGGAACAGTGTATTTGAGAAAGAGAAGGAGAAGGAGAAGGATGATGGGGTTAAAGTGGAGTGTGGTCGTAACGGTGGCGTTCACTGTTTTTGTGTTGTGGTTTGGAACACTGCACGTCCAAGCCTCTAATTCTGTTTCCGCCTTCGTTCAAAACTCCATCTACTCCAACAGAATCACCGTTTTCTCCAAATCCTATTGCCCGTGCGTTCCTTCTAATTTTCCCCTTTTCTTTTTATCCGATTTCACTCCCCTTTACCTTCATTCCGTTTGATGCAATAATGTCTCAATAATTAGGGTTTGCTACTCTGTTTCTTGTTCGTAGCTATTGCTTGCGCGCCAAACGCATACTTGCTGAACTAAACGAGAAACCGTTTGTGGTTGAGCTCGATTTACGAGGTAATCATAACTAGCCAATTTGCGTGTGTCATGTTAAAATGCTCTCGTTCAAACTTTTCACGTGGATCACGGTGCTTGTGTTTTTTCCTCCTACAGATGATGGGTATGAAATTCAGAGTGTTATTCTGGATTTGATCGGTCGAAGGACAGTGCCACAAGTATTTGTGAATGGCAAGCATATTGGTGGATCAGATGGTTAGTTCTAAATTGCTATTCATACTCACAGTTGAATTACCAATTAACTTGATTTTAGCTAAATATTTGCTTGTCCGGTTAGAGTGAGGGATTGTGTGGGACCAAAATTGATTGAGTTAAAGTCACTTGTAGAGTAGTAGATTTTGTGTTAGGTAAAAATTATACCAGGTTGTTTTTAACATTATTTTAGAATAAAAACATTCAGACATGAATTGTTTGAATTTATATGTGAGTTGGGTACCCATTGCACCCTTTTGTTGTAAAATTATCTTTTGGCTGACCAAAAAGAGGTTCAAAACTAATTTTATTCAAAATCAATTCTTTGCAGATGCGATCTCATTCATAACTTTAAAATACCAAAAACGAATTCTATCTGTTATTCTTGTTAGTTATTACCTAAGATCTACGGTTAATCCCTCGATCTATTTTCGTTTTTTATTCACCGTGTTTCACTCCCTCAGTCTTGTTACTTTTATGCTGTTTCGCAATTCAGATCTCAGTGCTGCAGTCCAAAGTGGTGAGTTGCAGAAACTTCTCAGTGCAAGTTGATGGTGTGCTAGAGATTTACGAGCACTAGCATAGTAGCATCTACTATTCATTGGTGTGCGGACACTGATATCTTTGATTGATAATGAGGTTTTCAAGCATATAGCAGAATAGTATATTTCATTTTTTTTTTGGTTATATAGGCGACGGTGTGTATTCTTTAGTACAGGAATAGCCTGTCGTTTCTTCATTCTGCTTCAAATCCACGTGAATTCTTCGTATAGATATGTAGTACTCTTGAAATGACGAGCTCTGAAACGTTGAGTTTCAGCTCTAGTTGGTAAATTTTCTCTGGGTTAAACTGTTGATTACTTGTGAATATTTCTCCTTCATTGATGTTTTGGTGAATCAATCCCAAATGATGGCGTGGAGACATAAAGATGTCTGAAATATTGTTCTCAGCTAGAAAATTATGATCCGACGAATGAACCAAGGTCAAACTGCCCTGTTTTTCTCAGTTTACACTCTTGAACAATTATTCAACCAGGCACAAAACAGAATTATAAGACATGTTATATTGGCTACTAAAAATCTAAATCAGTGGGTAGGTGCACCATCTATGACAAAATTTGCATTATATGATAATAATCTCGGGGTAATTAAACTAAAAACTGATGTACACATGCTATGAAAACCTATAAAATAAGGGTAATAGTAGGATGACACACTTACACTCATTTGACATGTTTTTTCGTAAGGGAAAGTGAAAAATAATGTGTCAAATGAGTGTAGAAGTGTGTCAAAGTAATTTTTTTCATAAAATAATAGTGTGACGTTTTCTGGAAGCTGTTGTGCCATGTAGGGTTGAGAGGCCGAATACACGTTACCGCCACTGCATAGCTTCGACTGAAAGCACTCCTTGAATTAAACCACTTGTGTTTTATTCACTATCACTTCATCAGGACACTGCTATAGCCTTAGGCCTCCATTTGCCTCTTTTGGCACAAAGTACACCCTCTTTTATTTTGTCATGTAATATTTGCCAATGTAGAGAATTTAACAAAGTTCGCACTTCGCTGAGGGTGGAAGATTCATCACGGACAACCAATTTGCCTCCTGGTCTAGTTATTCTATCCACCTCTGCCATAACAGCTGTTAGTTTGCACCTAAAGAGCCAAAGCAGCATAACTGAGTCAGCTTAATGATGTTGCTCTAGTATGAGCGAAAATTAAAGGATCACACTACTTCAAACCATACCTATCTTTCAGCTTTGAGAAAAGATTATCTGCATGCAGCAGATCATAAGATCTTGGATACGTGCTGAAGGATTCACACCAGTCATGATACATCCCAAAAAGACCTCTCTCATAGATGACAGGAAGTGTGTCCGGAGCATCTACAGTCACCACATTGAACACCCAGACGGGAAGATCCTTTAGAGCTGCCGCAAATCTGCACATCGAGACAGAGATTGAGGATTTCATATGTATGAAAGTGTAGAATTGTTGTAGCCTAAGTAGAATGAATACCCCCCGTAGATGGATCGCATGTCCATGACATTTCTCACGTTAGTCCAAGTTATACCAATGTTGGTCAACTCCTCCACAACATTTTTCCAGCGATTAGTATCTGCTGCAAAATCTTGGGCAGGTGGTTTTCCATAGATCCCAGTCTGCGAGTTGTTTAACCAATATGGAGGTTTATTCAGTCGACGAGGCCAAGGTTCAGGCCATTTGCCTCCTCTCTCAGTCTTGTCCACAGGTACCCTGTGTATGCATGCCTGCAGAGGTACATACCTGAAATATAGTAAAACCAACCGTTCAAGATCACGGGTTATTGTTATGTACGTCACTGGTCAAATATCAAACCAGTACAACGAGAGATTTACCAGGCAGCATTTGGATCATCATCATCCTTGCACAATGGAGGTTCACTTTGCGCCCTTTGGTTGTAGCATCCGTTGGATGTGGGTTTGCGATAAATGGCGGCACCAACCTGATTCAGTTCATCCTTGTTGATGGTCACAAGGTCCCAACAGATGGACTTCGTCAGTGTGGTCATTTCTGGAAGAACATTACAGGATGTCAATGACTGTTAAATCTTGAGTTAGTTATCTTTTCAAAAGTAAAACTCATACCCTTCCATATCTCGACATCTTCTTCGAGCTTCTGGTACACAGGAGTTGCAGACCAAATAAAATAACCACCTGGTCTCAAAAGCCGATTCAGTTCCAACAGCAACATGCCACCTAGAAAAGAGTTTAACATTATTCAACAATCATGGTTAGCACAAAAACTCAGCCATTATGAACGATCAATAGCTGTTACTACGACCAACCATCTACATGCCAAGGTACTCGACAACGTGCACAGTGTATAGCATCAAAGACAAGACTGGGGAATGGCAGCCTCTGAGAACCCATAACAGCAGATATGGCAGGAATTCCTCTTTCAAGGGCAAATTGGACTTGTGCTTCATGTTCGTCTTTAGGTGCAAAAGACATTGTAATAACATCCCTTTCGAATAGAAACCCTCCAAAGCTACCAACCCCACACCCAACATCCAAGATCACCCGTGTGTGTTTTCCCCATGCAATAGAAGGTTGAGCCTGCGTGACTCAAATTATAAACTACTTAGCACAAATTATGATTTATTAGCATGAAATTGAAATTGTGATTACCTGTTGAAGAAAATCGATGTAATGGAGAGCTCCGTGAATGAACTGAGTGCCACCTCCAGGGAAGGTCAAGAACTCTCCGGTCACCTTCACCCAGTTCTGGTGTCCCTTCACCTCTGCTAGCAACTTGTGTGGTACATTGTGGTACCATATCTATTCCCAAATGCGTTATGCACATCAAACAAAAACCATCTATTTAACAACTCAAAATAATAATATATATTTAATAATTTTGAAATACCGTCATGTAAAGTTATTAGCCTCGGAGGTATATAAAAAAAAAAACAAAAAAACTAAGGTGTATAAATTAATTTTAATGTATATTCCGAAATGTATTTGATGCATCTTTGAATGAAAAAAATCACCTTATCTCTGCTGTTAGGCCACTCGATGGGCGTTCTGTAACCTTTGGGAAGTGGCACGAGACAAGTAGGAGGATCCTGCGGGCAATGTCTTTCCCTGTGTTCGTAGTGTCTTGTGGTACGCAACTGTTTCACTGCCTTTTCATTGTCCAAACACGGTATATAATCTTCATTCGCAGTGACATTGCAGAGGTACCATTCGTGATCTTCAAGTTTCTCTTCACTGTTTGATTCAACTTTCTGTCTTTTGTTTTCTTTCTGTGACTGAGCAGCTTGTGTCGACCATTGCTTCTTTGACTTACGACCTTTCTTCTCTGCTTTTGGTTTCGGCGTTACCTCAACCACATCTTCTACTTTCTGGTTTTCAATTTTCTCCGGCACTTGCTCAGAGGTTATTCCCTTTAAAGCCGCCTCAGAGTCCTGTTGCAACATCTCTGGTTTAGGATTTGCTTCAACCGCGCCTTTGTCCTCTCGAAATTGTTCCTCCGGTTTAGTGTCAAAACCTTGAACTTCTTGCGGCTTTCCAATGCTTTGTTCCTGATTTTCCACCGCCGCCGCTGCGATTTCTTCATCCTTTTTGTTTTTATTAGAAGCCTTGGGGATGGTTTGCTGAGGTTTCTCAGGCTCAGTTATTTTCACATCACTATCTGCACCAGCTTCGTGTATCACGGAAGCTTGCTCCTTTTGAGTTAGCGAGCTTTCCTCAGAAAGCTGTGCGTCCATGCTGGCCATGATGTGCTGATTTTGTGACTCAATGTTGGATGTTTTTTCATCAGATTTTATGGCATCATCGGGAAGCTGTCCTGGGTTGTCCCCAAAGACAGAAGAGGCAGTGTCTTTTGCAGTTTCTGCAATTTTTGCAGCAATTTCATGGGAGGCAGAGAGTTCATCGTTGGTTACAGAGGTATCAATGGACGTTCGGGTTGCAATGTCATCATCGCTCTGTGTTTGAGGTGTCACTACCGACTTGGAGGATAGCATCCACACGGCAAAAACACATAGTGCAATGAACAGAAATATTGTGAGGGTCGATACGTAAGATGGTGATGATGATCTCTTCCGTGACTTGAAAAGTGCCATAACAGTGTGTATGTGTGTTGCAAGGCAAATTATGAAGATGGGTCGTAATTTATTAAAGAAGATGCTGAAAATGGGTGATCTGCATGGCGTTGGAGAGATTGAAAGTGAAGATGGTAAGAAAGAGTATGAAACATTGTAATGGTTGGAATGTAGGGATGATCCAAAAGAGTAGGAATAGGAAATTTGTTAAGAAAGTTTGGTTCATATTTATGAATTTGACAACATTAGAAGCGACATGAGGCTTTACTTTGTTTTCGGAGCTTTTTTATTTTTTTAGTTTTTGTTTAGAAAGACAGAAAACTAACTAAACCGCAGTTTCAAAATAAACTGAAGGTTTGTCCACCAAAAAAACAATTTGGACGAGAGTGACTGAAGGATCCTATTATGGCGTGAGTTCTATGATGCGTCGAATTAACAAAAAAAAAATTATATTTTATTTATTTATTCATTGAGTCTTGTAGTTTTCTAAAAATTAAAATACCAATTTTTTAAATTTAATTCTACTACAAATATATATAAGTAATTAGTAACACGTAATACTGTCATTAGAATAGTAATTATTAATTTAATGAATTTATAATTGTTAAAAATCTCAAAATATACACATGTTTGGCAGTAAAATACATGTTTTTTTTTTGTATTTTAAGCTATATATCTTCACTAAAAAAATATATAAAATGGAATGAATAACTAAAATTATAAAAGACAAATAATCCAAAGGAATTTGAAGTCAATGTGTCTTGCTATACCTAATACCTAGTCTTTTTGGTCCCTAATTTTGTAGGACATTCCCATATTAGTCTCTAAATTGAAAGAGATCAAAACGTTCTTATAACTGTAAATCAACAACCCCACTGGTTCAAAAAAAAAAGTGAATAAAATAATAATATTAACATTTATTCAAAACTTAAATAAAAATACTATCATATATTTCAAAACTTAAATAATAATATTAAGATACAATTCAAGACTAAAATTATTCTACACAATTTAGCTTTGAGACTTATTTGAGTTCCTAAAATATTATTTAATGCTTTTCTTTATTTCAAAAACCAATATTAACATTTTTTACCATCACAAACTAAAGTGTCCATTTACTATCTCCTATTATAAGCATGATTCAATTGTCCTTTATTTGCATTAATTTTTTAAAAAAATATTTTATTACAAGTGGAAGGGTATGAAAAAACACAGCTTCTGGAAACTAAATTTAAGAGGTGTGCTAATTTTAACACTTCTAAAAAATGTTTTAAGAATAATCTTTGTGCTTAAAAGATGAGCAGCGGTGTAAAGGGAAAAAACAAGAGTGTAAATAGAATTATACAAACTGAAAATCCCCAAAATTTTCCCAGGAACAACAGCTTAGTAAATACTACCCATTGGGCCCATATGGAAAGTAGACTCCAATAAGTAGGAGTAGGGATATTTTTACTAAATTGAGCCCAAAAACATGGATATTAATGGAATTCAAACTTACGGGCTATTACAAAGCCACTTGATTTTCATTCATCTGAATTCTATATAAAAATGCGAATTTGTTTTTAAATTCAATTCAAAGTAACACTATTCATATCAGAATAAAACTATTCTCTATTTAATATAAGATATCAATTATAATAAAGTCACTTTTACATAATAAACACTATCTGGACAATATAACTATAAAATACGTAATTTGGATTAGTGTATTTCTTTATACACACAAAGTATATATATATATATATATATATATATATATATATATATATATATATTTATATATATATATATATATATATATAATATTCTTGAACTATTTGTAGAGAGGGAAATGAATAAGCAAAAAAAAAATTAAAACCAACGTTTTGTAAGTTAGTTATAGTCTCAACTAACATAGAGATTCAATCTTTTTAATCAGAGGTCTTCATGTTTTTTCCATTCTATGATAGTCGTAAAGAAATTAGAATACAAAAAAATTTAAGAGAATCAATAAAGAAAGTCCTTGATATAGTAGTGATTAATACATAATTTATGTTAAATATAATTATAAGCTTTTAGTATAAATTTGATTTTTTATTGAGATTTTAGTTTTTATGTTGAGCTTTCGTAATTGGCTTACTTATTTACGTATTCATAGGTTTAAAGACAAGTTTATTTTGATTGTCTTGCTTCAAAAGTTTTAATTCTGTATTCTTTTTTTGCTAAAAGAAACAATCAATATATGTTAAAATATAATCAATTATCATCTTCAAAAGTTAACATTTGCAAATAATTTATTAGATTTTTCTTTATTAATGTTCAAATATATTTTAAAAAATCAATTATCATTTATAATAATTGATTAAAAATTTTACGAAACTATTTAAGAGGTTTTATTATCACAATTTTTAAATGATGCGAATTTGAAAAACATTATATTACATCTTTTCCTTCAACAACTGCTCCAAGATTAGAAGTAAGTATTTTAAAAGTTTCCTTTTGTAAGAAAAACTTCTTCATTCAAGATCACAAATAGATAAGCTTGCACAAACTTTCTTAAATATTTTTTATATTTTTCCTTTCACCTAAATAATGTACATGTTTACTCTTTCCTATTGTTAGAAGAAAAATCAATAATGTGACTTTTTATTGTGATGGAAAGAATATTGATTTGGTGCAGAAGAAGAAGAAGAAGGAAGAGCGAGGGTAAGATAGTGATTAAGCATTCTCCTCGGAAGTTGTGGTTGCATGTAGGGTATGGCATGGTAATCTTAAAAAGTTTGTGAGAAGTCACATTGTAATCTCACATCTGATCCTTAACTTTATCTGCGTATATTAATTTGTATGAGAGTTGAAAACTTTGGAGAATTCTGCTACCATCAGAGTGGGCAGTGCCGGTTTCACTTTCAAGGGTCACTTCCTATGATTGATTTAAAGAAACACTCCTATCTCATACCCCACCTCTTCTTCACCTTCTGCTGCACATTCTCTCCTTTATTATTTTTTTTTTTCCTTCTTTTTCAATTATTCTTTCACGAACTTAACAAAAACACTTTCTCAGTCTCATCATATGCATTAACTCACATCAATTTTGTTAGAAGTGTGGTCTTAAACTTAATTTAATTTTATAAAATTAGTCGGTAAGTTAAGTTCTGTATCTCACTTATTTGTTGATGTAGGATTTTTAACACATCTTTATCACGCTAAAATATATACATTTTGTGTGTGGATCTAAAAATAAGGATCTGTTAGTAGTCCGAGATAGCGAGTAAAACAAAATGTCTAAAAAATCTTGTTAGAATAAACTTTAATCTAACTCTTAGTTTAGAAGATGCATGCGTTTTAAACGTAAGTATCTTTCTATTCATTAGAGTAAAATATCTCTTCAATCCTTTTATATATACTCCATCATTTTCTCATATATATTTTCACATTAAATAATATTATTATTTTATTTGAGTTTCTTCCTATCCGATCTCACTGTCCAAATAAAGACCGATTAAGAATCAAAACCTACATAACCAATCAAGGGTTTAACACTAACAATCTCCATTAGGTTATTATTTTCTTCAACTACTTCACTAACTTAACTTGGTATTCCCTATTGATGTCGAAATATTATAGAAAGATGCTTTACGAAGAATGTGACTTTTTTTTTAATGAAGATGTAATAATAATAGCAAGTGTTACTAATTAACCTAATGTCTATGGTGTAATGTTACTGTGAATAATGTAATTTTTTTTAGTGCAAGCTGGTACTAGGCTAGTGCATAGATGGCATCTTACTTTGAACCTCAAAATTACTTGACTGTAGGTCAAAGTTTAATTTAATTTGAAAGGACACAAAGGAAGAAGTTAAAGGAAAATAATAATTGGAAAAGGTAGCTGCACCAAAATGTTCAGTCATTAACTAATTATTAGCTAGGTTCTCAACCTAGCTAACTTTTTTTATTTTTATCCCAAACTTGATCCTTGTCCCAAAAAGCAATTAGTGGGAAACACAGGCATCTCTTATATTCAATCTACGTTCTAACATTGATTTGTCCTTAAAGTGTTCTAATAATTTCCTCTACACAACTTTGTACTCTTAAAATAGAGTTTAAATAGAGGAATACAATTATTAAAAAGAGATAAAGGTCTTTTATTTTAATTAGGGTTATGAGGAGTTAGCACATGTCATAAAATAATTAAAAAGAGGGTCTATATGCAAAAGATTGATGTTGCAATGTTAATATTTTGGGCTGTCACTTTCAGTTTGCCCTACACCAAATTGTATGTGTATGGTACTAATAATAACCTGCTTGTCCAATCCAGGCAAGTTCAAAATTTTGTAGAAACTCCTAAAGATAAGGTAAATTAACACATGAGCTAAAAATTGTTCCTTTTTATATTTCATATTTTTTTAGTTGTCATTTTTTTTTTTACAGATGCAAGGAACATAATGAAAGTATATGATTGGAGGGGTCTTAAAAGATAAAATTTGCTGCGACAAGGTGGATCAAGTGGGAAGACAATGGTGATTGTAGATAATAGAGACCGAACACAAGTTGGAGATAATGTTTACGGAAATTAATAACGAAAATGATACTATATTCGCTTTTGGAACCATAACATCAATTTGATGATCTAAAAAGATTCTTCCTTTGTGCATAGAATGGGTGTATTACTATTACAGTATTTAGAGGCGTGGTTAAGTGATGGTTGTGTACGTACACACGCGTGCAATCAAAATCTGAATGTAATAGTGAATAGGGACTAATAAGTAGACAATATAGGATTATTTTACGATTAAGAAAAAGAATATTTTATATAATAAACCACGAACTTAATTTCCTCCCTTGTAAATTCAATGTGGTAACACTTCCGATGCCATCTCATCTGTGGATTCAATTCCAAAATGATCCCAACAAATCGGAGATAACAAAGGAACATTAATATTTTGAAAAAATAATATTTTTTGACAACTAAATTTTAACACAAATATCGTTTAACTAATTTTATAATATGAAAAAATTATTTAAAAGATGTTACCTAACATAAAATTATCAAAATAAAATTATTAAAAAATTATTTTTCTTTAAAAAAACATGACTTTTTCTTGCGATTAAAAGTTTTATTGAAGTGAAAATGTTACATTAATACGTTCCGTTTTATTAAATGATCATATATAATATTTTTTTTTTTCATACAAAAATATGATAAATTTTACACACTTGTGAATTCATAAAAATACGATAAATGTATTGATTGTTATTATGTAAATTTAAAATATTATTAAACATTGTCGAAAAAAAAAATTATAAATTATTTTTATTATAAAAATATTAATGTTTTATAAATTATACTGTTTATCGATAAGTATCTATAAAATATTCGGATTAAAATATGGGTTAAATATCACTGAATTTTGAAATAATCTATTTTGAAACTTTAGACCAATTTAGTCATTTATCTTTTGAAATTCGTGGATTTAGTCTTTTTTATCGAATTTTGTTAAGTTTATTTGACATTTCAAACGCGTTTCATAATAGTATTTGACTTAACATTGAAGTAAAAATGTATCAAACAGTATAAACAACTTAAATGCAATCCTAAAATACATACGAAACATTAAATAAACCTAACAAAATTTGATTAAAAGGACTAAATCTACATATTTCGAAAGATGAAGAACTAAATTAGTCCAAAATTTTGAAGTGAACTAATTCTAAAATTTACTGAAAGTTAAGAGATAAAAGATATTTAACCCTTCAAATATTGATGCATGATAGCTTATTATTGTATTATTTTTACTAAAGTAAAATCTGTAACCATTACAATGAAAAAAGTCGTGTAAAATTTGTTAAGAAACTACTATTGTTAAAATAACTTTTTTAATACAAAATGAAACGAGCTAAGTGCTCAATTATACTTATTTATTTTTATTAAAAATAGGTTTAACACAGTTTTAAATGCTGTGAAAGTGCAGTTAGCATTCTTTTTTTTCTCTTATATATTAATTGTAGTTTCTGCATGTCCTAACACATACGTCACTACCTGCACAGATCTGCCTAACAATGTTATAAAGTAGAAAGAATCATTGAAACGAAAGGGCGGTTCCTCTTTGTTGTTCTTTTTGTTGAAGACAGGTTCCTGCAGTCACATTTCCATCCACTTTCTTTAATTTCTTTTACACATCATCAATCTTGTAATATTTAATAATTCATAAAGCTACTGAGAGGTAAATCATGCAGACCACAAAACCATAATTCATCCAAAAAATAGTTGCTATAGTTTACTTAATTACATCAAACTTTTCAAACTCAACAATGACACCTGTCTTTAAACTTCATTAACTATTGTTAAGTACTTCTGTCAACAATGTTCACAAAACAGGACCATAAAAGTTAGTTGAAATTAATACGTGCCACATAAATTCATATAATAAAATACTTCTAAAATATTTTTGAACCACTCAAACAATAAAGTTTTAGCTTACAATTTATGCAAGTATTTTCCTATCAACATATTTTTCAAAACCCGTCACTAATTAAAGTTGTCCTTAAAATTTTGACAATTTATGAGTAGAAAGGAACAAAACAATTGAAGGTTAATTAGAAAAATGTAAATTGCACCAGCAACTAGAGATGTCAAAATGGATTTCAACCCATGAGCCAACCCGGCTCACCACGGGTTCGAGCCGGGTTGGGTTGAGAAAAATTCAACTTTTTTAAAAGTGGGTTGAACTCAACCCGGCTCACTTAACCCACGGGTTAAACGGGTTCGAGTCGGGTTGAAGGTGTGTTGACCCACTTAACCCACCAACATTTTTTTACAATTTTTTTAAAATTTTTTTAAAATTTTCTTTTAATTTTTTTTAATAATTACTTACTACTCCTATTATATTTGTTCACAATTTCATATTTTTAAATGCTAGAATGTTGCTTAATTATATTTGAATAGTTTGAATGTTT
>Ga0209589_1011572_pt1 | contig 12353 bp, 8 predicted proteins | sample CowpeawhiteBW_FD_187525 | JGI IMG/M metagenome (GOLD analysis project Ga0209589, IMG submission 187525) | Root nodule microbial communities of legume samples collected from California USA - Cow pea white BW (SPAdes) (version 2) | ecosystem: Host-associated > Plants > Roots > Nodule | place: USA...
TAGTGTCTGCGCATCTTCAACATACGCTACCGTGGATCGTAGAGTTGGTTCGATTGTGTTTAGAATCCAAGAAACAATCATAGACTGAACTGTCCACCAATCCTCGAATTCGGGTTCATCATCTCCAGGTTTCTCGTGAGTGCCATCCACGAAACCCCATTTTCGTCGTGCCCGAAGTGATACTCTTACAGCTCGAGCCCATTCATCATAGTTTTCTCCTCTCAATTGCACTTGCGTGATTATGCTTCCAGGATTATCACTTGCATGAAGATCATATGGTGAATGAATCTTCTTCATTCCTCCTCTTTCGGAGGACTCTCTGTTTTCTGCTGCCATTTATGTGTTTGTCGGGTATTAGAGCCAATTTTGCTCTGATACCATGCTGAAATATTTCTTTCTTCTGTGTCATTTCAGGAGCCTAATACATGTATATATATAGCAATTATATATATTTAATTTCTAGGATTCTATGCCTTACATTACGGTGAGGTAATTGCATCTCCTGATTGTTAGGTACTTAATTGCACTTAATTTCCAATCAGATTAAGGGATTCTCAATCATATCTCAATCATATTAATACCGTTTTATATATCATAACATTGTTATATTGTTATATTGTTATATCGTTATATCGTTATATTGTTATATCATCACATCTTTATACCAGTTATTGTTGGAAAATCACACACTAAGAAAATAATATCTTCAAGCATAAGCATACCCACAAATAAGTGTATAAAAATATAAAAAAAACACACAACAAAATTTAACGTGGTTCAGCACCTCAAGGCCTACATCCACAAATACTCAACCTCAACAAAAAACATTATCACTCAAGTGCAATTTTTTTAGGCAAAAATTACAAACCTTCGTACAATTTCTTATGGGCCAAAACTGCAAACCCTTCACAGTGCAATTTTTTTTGACAAAAATTGCAAACCTTCCAATGACACACAACTATCCAAGCCCCCCATACACCCCAAAAGCAACTCTTTATTTTTGTAATACTTTTCTACTACTCTCTTATGTGAAATCTTTTATGTAGTTTTCATTTTCTAATTAATCAAGAAACTACCCTATCATACAAGAACTTTTAGGAACTATGATTCTCATAACTATATTATTAGAAGAGTTCAAGAAACCTAGATCCATTACAAAGTTTTCTTAATCAATGTTTTCCCTTCTCTTACTTCTCTTTAATGACTTCTTCATGATATAGAATTACCAAGTAGAAAGTCTTCTCCTGTCAAAGTCATTTTTCTTTACGTTCTCTTCTGGAATGTAATCTTCTACCACTTGTCAGGAGCAACTGTCATATTAAATTCTAGTATTTTAAAAACTTTAATAAAATACTATAATACCCAGTGACGGAACTTGACCAAAAATTTTAGGGGGACCAAATTATATTTATTATATATAAATTATTATTTTTAATTAAAAATAATAATTTCTTTTAATTAAAAAATAATAATTTCTTTATATCATTTTTTTTATTCAAAATAAGCTCTCATGACAATAAAATTCAAACAATATAACAATAATATATATGAAAGAGTAACGTAAAGTTCATCAACAATAATATATATAAAAAAAATAAAAGTTACCTTTAGTCAGATGCATTTGATATGGACTCCATTTTAGATAAGTCCTTCATACCTCATCAATTTGATTTGGTGGGTATTGCCAAATTTGAAGACGCTTCCCCGCATCACATTCTAAAGTATTTTCAAATTCATTATATGTAACTTTAGGAACATTAGAGAGTTGTTTTTTGTTTTCTTCAATATTTGGATTCTCATGAAGTTTCTCAATTTTAAATGACGTAGATGCATTTTTTTCATCTTCATCACAAGTCTTCCTCAATATTTTAAGAAAACTAATAACTTCTAAATGATTAGCTTCCCTTACCTTAGAATAGATTCATAATCGTGTTCTTCCCTTACACAACTTCGAAGCCTAAAATAGCTCTATCTACACAAAGAAGAGTTTGATCAACAATTAAAGCATGATTTTATGATCTCTAACAGATAGAGATATGTCTAGAGAGTAGAAAAGTCACATACAAAAGGGAAACATATTGCTTCAAAAACAAAGAGGAAAAGATGAACTTACTCAAAAGAAGAAATTCTTCGATCCAAAATGTTCCTTAACTCTTCAATTTTGCTGTAGTGCAATTTGATTTTGAAAATAATAAGGAATTGATGGTGAAAATCGAAATGAAAATAACATGAGAGAAAGATATGGAAGCACATAAGAGAGAAATCAAATAAAAAAGTATAAAAATTATAATAGAGAAAAAGATGTAATTTTTAAATTTTGAAAAAGATTTTCCAAACTAAATTAATATAAATAAGGTAATAATAAAGTAATAATATATAAATAAAGTAATAATATATAAATAAAGTAGTAATATTTAAATATTTTTTTAAAATATATAAAAAATAAAATAAAATAAAAATGAATTAATATAAATAAAATAATAATTTATAAATATTATTTTTTAAATACATAGAAAAAAAAGTAAAAAAAAAAATGGTTGGGGGAGTCGTGGCTCCCCCTGTCACAACGTTCTTCCGCCGTTGATAATACCCCTATGAAGTGAAGTGAGAGAACTAATGTAATAAGTCTAAAATAATCCCCATAAATTTAATACCTTTATATTCTAATATTCATCACATTAGAATCTTTACATTAAATTTATTCTTTAAATTACATGAACCAAATATTAAATTAATATAATTTAACATTTTTGCATTACTCGATGTGGGATTTTGGTGAATATTCACTTGAGAACCAAAATTTATATCATTATATTGTTATATCATCATATTATCATATCGTCATAACGTTATATTGCTATATCATCCTGTCGTATGTGTATGTTGTTTTATCGTTATATCATGTTATCGTCATATCTTATATCATCTTATCGTTATATCATTATATTGTTATATCCTGATATCATTATATCGCTATATTTTCATATTGTTATATCGTCATATTGTCATATTTATAAAATTATAAAATTACAATTTATAAAAAAAAATTAATATTAAAATAACATGTGGCGACAATTGAGCAAATTGATAATAAGAGAATGAAGAAGAACTTTTCTGTGTGTCTTATTATTGATAGGAAGAATTTTATTTATAGATACAACATGGTAACCCATAAAGTATACAAATCAAATATTTACATAAAGAGTAATAAATCATATGGGTATCAATCATATGAGTAACTGTATCAAATCAATGGACAACCATTCATTCATAACACTCTCCCTTGGGTACCCATTGGTACCCATTGATAAGAGAATGTGTCTCGTTAAAACCTTACTAGGAAAAACTCTTTAGGATAAAAACCTAATGAAGGAAAAATAGTACACCATTCTATATAATATTGTTCTTTACATTTTCTATTTCTCCCCTTCATATAAAATTACATCATTAAGATAATGGAATCTAATTTTGTGAACTAATTGCTCAAAAGTTCTCCTTGGCAAAGACTTTGTAAATAAATCTGCTACATTTTCGCATGAACGAATCTTTTGGATCTCTATATCATCCTTTCAATTGAACAATGCACTATTGTCTTCATATATTGTTGTTGATTCCATTCTTCTCAAGGATAGACCACAGGTTTGTGGCACATGTTGAATTTTAGACATTAACTAAACATATTCACGACTTACCTCATGTAACTACTAAAAATTATTCATGATTTTGACGATATTGTTGTTATGGTCTCTTTCACATATCGTCATGAAATTATTTTTCTACCACATGTGAATAAATATCTTTTTATGATCAACCATTGTGACATTGTGAGAATATAATAAATAAATGCATCTACATAATCCATTAGATCCAATTTTGAATCATTTAGATAAAATAATTTCATATTTGTAGTACCCTTAAGGTAACAAAGTATATTTTCTACCCTAATTTGTTGTCTTCTTGTAGGTGAAGAACTATATCTTGCTTAACAAATTTACAATAAACGCAATATCACATCAAATATAATTAGCATGATACATTAGTGTTCTTATAACACTAAAATATGATACTTCTAGGTCAAGAAGAACTTCATAATTTTCTTGAGGTCTAAGAAGAGTATTTATCAACATGTAACGACCTCACAACTATTAGAGTGCATAATGAATGTGACTTGTCCATTTAGAACATTTTACACACCTTAATTATATAAGTTTCTTGATGTATAAAAAACACCTTTGCTTAAATACTCAATTTGTAATCTCAAACAAAACTTTTGTCTTTTCAAGATCCTTCATCTTAAATTTTTTCTTTAAGCAATTGATTGCCTTTGTGAACTCATTAAGAGTTCTAACGATGTTTATGTCATCTGCATAAACAATAATTATGGCAAATTTATTTTTGGATCTTTTCGTATACATACAAGAACAAATATGATTATTTCTATATCCTTCTTTTAATAAGTACTCAATAAGACGTTTATGCCACACACGTCTTTATTACTTTAATTAATAAAAGGGTTTGTTAAATTTTATTGAATAACCCTCTTTAGAATTTGTCTTGTTGTGCAAATAAAATCCTTCAGGAATTTTCATATAAATATGATTCTTAAGAGAACCGTAAAATAGGGTGTAACATCATCCATCAGATGTACATGCAAACCTTGTTGTGCAACTAGGATAATCAAATATTTCAATGTTGTTGCATCCAATACCAGTGAATGTATTCTAACAAATCAATATCAGGTTTTGTGAAAAACCTTGAGCAACCAATTATGCTTTGAATCTAATAATTTCATCATTCTTAATTTGATTTTTGCACAAAAATGCATATGTACCCAATGGATTTCACACCTTCAGGTATGTGAACAATAGGTTCAAAAACCTTTCGTTTAGCAAACAAATCTAATTATGCTTTTTTGCATATTTTCATTTTGGCCAACCATTTCTTTGTCGACAATCTTAAATGATCATTGGTTATTGATCCCCATTGGCATTCATAACATTCATCGTTATATTATATGTAAAAGTTTTATCAATGTTGACTTCATTTTCATTTCATATTATATGACTCATGACATAATTTATTGAGATCTCATCATTTTGAACAATTTGAGGTACTTGAGGTTCTTTTGGAACCAAATCATTAATTATGTCAAATGAATCTTTTGGGATTTTCACTTTTCATTTAGGTCATCTTGCCTTTTTTTTTCCTTTTTCTCATCTGAGTATTTTTATCTTTGAAACCATTAGTTCTACCACACTTCAAGCGTGTCTTTGGAACTAACAGGCCTACCACGCTTCAGGCGTGTTATGAATTAATATCAATTATCTTTGGAGTATTAGCAGCTGATATTGACTAATATTGAAAATGAATTATTCTTTGAACTTCTAGTTCACATTCTTTTGTACGTGGATAAAGATGAAATAATGATAATTCATTCCAACCAATACCTTTTTCCAATTGTTTTCTTTCTCTATCTAATGTTGAAAAAACTTATTCATCAAAGTGATAGTCGAAAAGTTGAACCATAAATAAGTTTCCTGTTAATAGTTCAAGATATTTCATTATTAAGGGAGAATCATATTCAACCTATATTCTCAATTGTCTATGAGGACCCATCATAGTTCCTTTTGGTGGGAAAAACATATACACCACACCCAAATCTTACATGACAACATTAGGTCATTGACTAAAAACCAACTGCATAATAAATTATTTGTAATAACTTGTTGGTTTGATGGGGATCAATAATGCAACATGCAAAATTGCATATCCCTAAGTAGCCATTGGAAGATTAACTCTCATAAGTAATGGTCTTGCAACCAATTTTATACGTTTTAGTAATGATTCTGCAAGTCTATTTTGAGTATGAACATGTGCTACTGGATGCTCAACTTCAATTCCAATTGATATGCAATACTCATGAAAAGCATGAGATGTAATTTCACCAGTATTATCAAAACATTTTCTTAATCGGATAATTTGGGCGGTGATGTACTAATAACTTTGTAAAGAATTGATTGCGAGTTGATAATAAAAAAATGTGACCATCTAGTTGATGCATCAATTAAAACCATGAAATATATAAATGATCCACATGGTGGGTGTATTAGACCACAAATATCACCATGTATTCGTTATGAAAATGAAATTGACTCATTTCTAATTTTTCTGGTGATGGTCTTATCATCAACTTTTGTGAACGTATAGTATATAAGAAGTCATTGGTCTGAAGAAGTTTCTTGACTCTTAAGTGGGTGTCCACATGAGTTTTTCAACTATTTTACGCATCATGATATATCCAGGATGACTGAACCGATGATGCCAAAAAAGAAATTCATTTCTATTTGTAAGCTTCTAGCTTACAATGACATGCGTCTTAATCACATTAATATATGTATAGTACAAGCCATTAGAGAAGGCTAATAATTTCTCCAATACACATTCTTTATTCGACTCAATTTGAGTGATATAAAGATATTCAATATTTCTTTCATTATTTGTCTCAATATGATATCCATTTAGACAAATATCCTTGAAACTTAATATGCAATCTTGTACCTCTTGGTAGAAGTACAGTAGCTCTTCTTGAGCCTTCAATTATATTTGTAGTACCAAAAATAGTACTAACATTGACTTCTCATATTACCAAATAAGAGAACAATTTATTATTCTTGAAAATTGTATGAGTTGTTGCGCTATCATAAGACACATATCCTCATCATTGGTGTCTAACATTCATTATTCATATAAACATAAATATTAATATTAGAAAATCTCATTTTTTTAACACTCTTATCACCAATGAGGTGATCAATGCTTCCATTTGGTTGAGCAGAGAAAATAATAATGTTAAGATGAGTAGCATCCATATGGCCATAATCAGAATCATCATCTTCATAAGTAAATTGTGTTTCTATGTTCTTCTCATTATTTTTAAAGATGCTTTGATGTACAGTAAGTACAACTCAAATGGCCTTTACTATCGTAATGAAAACTTATATTCTCATCTTGCACTCACTTTTATATTATGAAATTGCCTTATCTCTAGTCGACTTGGGACTTCCAACACATCTTCCTCACATCGAGGTATACATATCTCGTGCATGGAACTAAACATTAATGGATGGTCCTATAGCGGCCTGATAGCGGGTGAAATTATATGCCCAACAAACACAAATCTCGCTACGGTAGGCTTTAAACAATGACTATAATACCATGTTAAGAAGTGAACTTTAAACCTAACTCAACCTCACAAAATTGGCTTGTAAGGTGAGGTTTGTACCACATTTTTCTTTTCCTTTTTTCACATTATTGTGTCAATCTGGTGACAAAATGTGTCTTTGAAATTTCCTTTATAACCATGTCCATAATCAATATCACGATCATGAAAATATAAATCAAATGTTGTTGCATTCACTTATGGGAATGGAGCAGAACCAATTAGACAGGTTTCATGATTTTCTATCAAAAGCTCATTGCTTTGTTTAGCCATACAAAGGCATGAAATAAATTCATAATATTTATTGCAGCATTCACTTCTAGGAATGGAGCAGATTAGGCGGATCTCATGATTTTTCATCAAAAACTTTATTGCTTTGTTCAACCATACAAAGACATGAAATAAATTCATAATACTTGTGAAATTTCTTTTCTTAATATTGTTGTCGAATGAGAAAAATAGTTGCCTAGATGCTTTATTTCTTTCTTTCTTTAATGGTAGCCCAAAATCCATTGCATCTAAATGTATTTCAACATTTAAAATCCAATATAAGGAATTTTTCATTGTAATATCAAGATGACAAATTCAAAATTTACAATTGACATGTTTAAAATTAGTACATAAAATAATAGTAATAATCATCATAAAAAAAATAATAATAACAATAATAATCATTGTCATAATAAAAATAAATATAATAAGACAAAGATGAGAATTGATAAAGTCAAACAATTCTTATCACAAGAAGAACATTATAAGGTAAAATTATAAATGGAGAAAGGATTAGAAAGATTCTGGATTGAGACAAGCAGAGCACTATCATTAAAGAGAAAAAACTTCCACTAATCCTTAATTGGTTGGAGCATGGTGTTAATAACGTGTTATAAAATAGAGCTAATAATAGAGAAAAAAGATAAAGGGAAAATAAAGAATAAAAGAATGGGGGCAAGTTTTCTGTGTGTCTTATTACTGATAAGAAGAGACATATTTATAGATACAACATGGTAACCCATAAAGGATACAAATCAAATCATTAATACAAATATTTACCTTGAGAGTAATAAATCATAGGAGTATCAATCATATCAATCATATGAGTAACTTTACCAAATCAATGAACGACCATTCATTCATAACATTTAAAAGTTTATAAAAATTATTAGAGACCCAATTGAATGTTTCCAATTTTATAAAAGACTTAAAACATAATTAAACATATTTTTTATTTCTATAACTAAAATTTATTTTATCTATAACTATATACTTATACATATATATACCTATACCTGATATTTTTCTAATCTTACCTTTTTATTACTTTTAAAATTTAAATAATTCATGGTGGATCATACTTTTATAGACTTGGACCCAAGTTAACCCTAATCTACTTGAGTTCAAACTGACTTAGTTTAACTTAGACGTATCTTGATTTTAAATTTTTAAACTTAAAAGTAATTATTTGTTCTAAATTCAATTAAATTTAAATTTTAAAAAATCCATTTAAATAATTTCAAATAATAAAATTTTAGAAAATTGGAAATTGAATTTAATAATTTACTTTTTTTTATCACGATTGTTGATTTTTATACCTATATACAAAAAGAAAACAACAACCTAGGTATAAAAAACAACAATCGTGATAAATAAAATAAATCAAGAGGAAACTTAGGTTATGATCCCCATATGTACATTATATCTATGTTTCTTTCTCATCGCACCAGGAAAGAAAATCAAGATAAAATTGAGGTACTCTACAGATGAAAGACCAAATACCAAAATTGTGGAAGACCAGTTACCAAAATTATCATCATTCTCAATAGTTAATCCAAGTAGGCTTATCCTCTCAGACTTTGAAATATCGGTAAAGTTTATTACTCTTTATATTTTCTTAAACCAACATTAACTTCATTAATACTTCATTCAAACTAAGTTAATTTAAGTTCATTCTTGTGTGTATGTTTTCCTCTCTCTTACATTTTATCGCTTCCGTGCTTGCCATGTACTCTAATTTCTACGTATTGATGTGGTAGTTGATTTTGAGTCAATTTTTGTAAGCTATTCCACGACAAATTGAGTAAAACACAATCCAAAGAGAAACCCAATTCAATATTCTAATATTAAGAGAACAATTGACTATATGATTAGCCATTGATAAGTTCGGTGTGGTTTGATCCAAGCTTCACTTTTTAATTTTGTTAGTGCAAAATTTGACATCTACTACATCATTTTGCTCATAAGAAGAAGAATACCAACATTGAAAACAATCGGCATTAATGGTGCAGTTTAGAATTTTGGACATATATCGAAGAATAAACAGAGTATTTTGACTCTTTTACCCTCTTGTCATTTTTATTCAGAAAAGAAAAATAATCAAAATAGTTATACGTAAAACTATCACTATAATTTTTATATCTACTTACTATATCTTCATTCATACTAGTATTCTCAATAACAACATGGTTCTTTATTAATTACCCAGTTTACACATGAATTCTAACTTTCTATCAAATAACGTAAAATTCAACCACCATATATTTTTTTCATATAAAGTTAAAAGTCCATGATATACTGTTGAAGGATTGAATTTTTTTAATCTTATTTTCTTAAAATATAAATATAATAACAGTAATAGTTTTCTTAAAAAGAAATTAAATAATTTTCATGTCTTTCTTTTTTTCATATATTTCTCTTATTGTTCTTTCTTTTATATACAATGAAAGTGAAAATTCGAAAAATAACACCTGATATTTAATAACATGGTATTTGATTCATGTTCTCATAAAATGTGCAGATGTAACAAAATTGTTCTAGTTGAGAAAAATAGTGATTCCTTTTAGAGTATTTATTGTAGTGTACTTCTTTTTATCATACCATTTTTTTTTATAATTAAATATCCTGCTGAATTATAATTTTATGCTAAAATTAAAGTTGACATTTTTTATGTTCTATCCCATTTATTTTTTATTTGATGATTATATAATAATAATTACTTCTATTAGAATTTTTTATATTATTTAACATATTTATTTCGAATTACGTATTAATTTTGATTTAATTGTAATAAAAAATATTTATGTTTATATAAGAAAATAATTATCAATTTATTTATTAATATTCAAATCATATTATACTTAATCCGTATTAATGCAAATAAGATTAAGACGGTAAACCTAATATTTGCCACGTGGAGAGTTTTGATTGGAAATAGAAAAGTGAAGTTTGTCGGTAGTGTATGTTATAGAGTGTGAACATGCTTCCTAGACACAGACATCAATCAACGGCTGGGAACTTCACTTAATATTCTGTGCTCTGAAAAAAAGAAGAAGGAAAAACCTAAATTTTGAATTACAAATTTAACCCTAATACTAATATTGACATTTAATAAAATATTAAATTGTTCGAATAAAGCATTAAATCTTATTAGAAAACAACCTGTATAAATGAGGCTATTAATATGCCAATTATTTTTATTTAAGATAAATGGATAAATTCATTCTTAAATATTCTAAATTTAGTCTTTCAAAATATAAAATACTGATTTAATTTCTGAATATGTGAAAATTGTAAATGAGCTTCAGAATATTATAAGTTATTAATAAAATAGTTCTTAATTTCTTGGTAAGTTAATCTTTAAAATTACATTTTAAAGACAAAATGGTCCTCTAAATTTCATATTCATATACGAAATAATTGTTTTTATTATTTATGTCAAAGCTACGGATAAAAATTGTCAAAACTAATTATAATATTTATGATGTACTAAAAGATAAAATAAATAATTATTGAAGTTCTTGATAAATCGAATTATTTAAATTTAACTTATTAAGTATTCGATTAAAAATTATACAAAAATAACGATAAAATTTGATATAGAATTTTATGTAAAATATCCGTATCTTTTAATTAGATGAAGCCAAATGTGTCATGAACTCATCCCGTTTAATTAAGCAAATAAGTCCAAATTTGGTAAAATTTTAACATAATTTTATTTTATTATCCACTTAAAACTTCAAAGATTGCAATTTTATTTTATACATATACATCTTATTTAAATAGGCAAGAATCATAATTTCATTTATTCATCATAATAAATGCAAAACCTTAAACAAAAAATTTCTTAATTAACCGTATTTTAGTGATAGGTTCTATAAGAATTACACGATCTATTTAATCAAATAGCTAGCGACAAACTCCTATATTTATAATCTCCTATATTTATAATCGCTGCAAAATTAACCTTTCATACTCTAATTTATAGTAACGACATATCACATCAACACATTTTGAATTAATTAAATTTTATCAAAAGTATAATAAAGTTATAAAATAGATTCGTTAAATAGCACATGAGAGTTGCAATTTCTTTTTGTAAATTTTAATACATCTAAGTCAATAAAACGTGTTAAAAATGTATTAAAAATATAATCAAACTATAAATGGATCAAATAAGTTCGGTTGAACAAAAATGGATTGAATAAGTTGAGTTATATTTCAAATCTTTTAATCAAATGAAGGTTAAGATTTGAATTTGAATACTTCAAATCAAGAAACCTAATACAGTAACTTTTTTGAATTTTTACTTTCAAAATTAGACTTATTTATCCCCCTATTCAAAATATTCTATGCTTAAATCATACCTACTATAGTTTCTGTTCAATAAAAAGTATGCTAAAAATCGTCTTATTTTTTAAATAAAATTCCTAGCCAAAAGATATCACTTTTCCAAAAAATACATAATTATATAATAATATAAATTTCTTCACGCTACCAATGTTTCAATTTTTTGTCATAATCAAATGCATAAACCTCTTTATATTTAATATAGTAATGTATGGATCAACAAAATTCACTCTTTTAACTTTATTTCTCTTTCCCTATTTTCACTTCTATTTCTTTAATAAAATTAATTGAATATACAAATTTGTGGAAAGTAATTTAAAAAAGTGAGATTCTTTTATTTATTAGGCTTAAATATACATTTGGTCCCTATTTTTGTTGATTTTATTCAATTTGGTCCCTATTTTCGTTTTATGTTCAATTAGATCCTCATTTTCGTCAAATTGTGGTCAATTTGGTCCTTTTCACTAACGGTGTTTAAATAGTTAACGTTTTTGAACAGTACATGCCACGTGTC
>Ga0209589_1011575_pt1 | contig 12353 bp, 5 predicted proteins | sample CowpeawhiteBW_FD_187525 | JGI IMG/M metagenome (GOLD analysis project Ga0209589, IMG submission 187525) | Root nodule microbial communities of legume samples collected from California USA - Cow pea white BW (SPAdes) (version 2) | ecosystem: Host-associated > Plants > Roots > Nodule | place: USA...
CAAATCTACTTGTAAGATATTTTGATTGCAGATACTTTAAACATATTGTTTTGATCATCATCAAAAAGGGGGAGATTGTTGGCAAAAGCAATACAAGTCTAAATGCTGAAGCAAGATTTTGATGATAATAAAAGAAGCTTGAAAGCCATTTCGAAGTCAATATGAAGAACATGTGTTGTTATGTTTAAAGCTATCTTGTAAAGTGTAATTAGAATAGTTAGAATCAATATTGCACAAAGAAAATTCTGGTATTTTTGGAAAAATCAAAGTGATAATCGATTATCACTTAGGATAATCGATTATCCTGAGCTAAGTTAATTTTTTTTAGGAAAGCACTGGAATAATCGATTATAACCTCTAATAATCGATTATCTGTTCAAAAATTTGTTTTTCATAAAACACACTGGAATAATCGATTATCACTAGTGATAATCGATTATCCTGGTCAGTTGGGCGCGACTGTTCAATTTTTTGACCTAATTTTTTTGGAACCCCTATTTAAGGAACATTAGAGTTACTTCTCACTTACCTTTTTTAGAAGCTAGAGTGCTAGTGTTGTGACTACAAGAAAGTTCTCTGAGTGTTCTGTGTTGTTGTTGTTGCTAGGAAAGCTAAGATCAAGTTTCTCTGTGTGATTCAAAGAAAGGTGTTCATCTCTTGTGTGTTCAAGAGAGGTGTTTTCTTTCCTTACTCTTTTATTAGCTTATTGTAATCTGTTATTTGTTAGTGACTTAGTTAATCTCGTTTTTGAGAGATTAACAACTGGACGTAGGGTCTTTTGATCCGAACCAGTATAAATACTTGTGTTCAATCTTCTTCTCTATATCTTTATTTCATCTATTATTGTGTTCAAAGAAATTAATATTTGATTTAATCGATAAATTTTGGAAAAATTTTAAAGTATTAATTTTATTACTTAAAACCAATTCATCCCCTCTTGGTTTTTGTCCAAACGCTTAAACATTCCGTTGCGCGATACCAACAGATTTATATTTATCACACTTTGTATCCAAGCTAAGTGAAAAAAAAAGGAATATTGGAAACAATGTATTATTTGTCGTCAACTAACCTGTCGACCATTTGTGCCATGTCCATGAATAAGGATTTTACCGATCTTGATTCCTTTACAACATGCTCTTAATGCATTTTCCATGCTTTCTCCACTAATGTTAAAATATGAGGAAAGTGTTCAATAAAAATTGTTAATAAACACATTTAATATTATGTAAACGCCAAAAGAAAAAATGTTGAATAAAAACATTATCATAAGGCAACATATAGCAAGTATTTATAAAATTAAGGAAAAATATAGTCCTATATTTTCAATGTTAGACTAAACGATTTTTCAAAGGTTTAATTTTGATGTGTAAGTGACTATGACCAAGGACAAGGATCCATTTGTAAGACTTGGAGGACCTATAATAAGAACTAGAGTAAGAAAAACAAAGAAAGTTCTTCAATAAGTGTTGTACATATTATTAGAATACAAACCCAAGTTTGAAAGAAAAAATACTAAGGTGGTAAATTACATTAAGGCCCAAATGGAGGAGGACTAACACGTCACTTTGCTTCAGTTTTTAAGTGATTAGTTTGTTCAAATAATGACTCAATCTTTTGTAAAATTGGGTGACCCAAAAATGTTTTGGGTTAATTTAGATTGATTTTATTTCAAGTTCTAATAAGGGTCCACTTGGCAACTTATGCATCAACCTTTAGGAGACCAAGAATTGAATAACATAATGTTTTTGGATCTTTTGATTGCCACAATCTTAGTTACTATCAATCTAAGTAGTGGGAACATTATTAGCGAAATTTGGATCATTATTAGTCTAAGTGGGATCATTATTAGCATAAGTCAAATGTAATTTCAATTAATGGATCTTTGTAACTCTGGTGGCTAAGTTTCTGTGTAAACTAAACCATTTTTATTTGAGAAAAGTGAAGTTTTATTCAGAAATATTAAAGTTTAACTCTTTTATCTTAGTGAGAGTGGTTTTCCTAAGTTCTTGAGTGATTCAAGAACCTTTTAGCTATATTAAAGGACTTTCTCATCCTTTATCTGTTGCCTCCCCCTGGAAAAAGTGATTCTTTCCATCTACCTTTCATATCCACCTTTTCTTCTTCCTTCATCCATCCGAATTTAAAAACTCACTTTTGTCCAGGTTTATTTTGTTGTCAACTCTCTCATTCTATTTGTCTAAATAAGTGATTCTAGAGCCTAGATTTAAGTTCAGAACATGGACTTTCACCTATTTTTGGAATCATCTCAATTGGAGTTTTATAACTCGAGATATTGACATTTCTAAAATATTATCAAACTTGAATTTTAGCCACTTTTTAATTCATCTTCTCACTAATTTTCCAAATTTACTACAAAGTTCTAACTCTAAAGATCTTAAATCAGCCATTATGCAATTGGGGTTTACATCAAATTTAAAGTCAAATTTAAAGCCAAGAAAGTGTTAACATTTGTTGAAACAAATGGTCACTTTCACATATAACTTGATCAAATTTGGCAATCTTTTTTCTTTATATTGCAAGAAGCACTTTGTAAGACCCACTCTAATTCTGTCCTAAAATTTAAAGGCCTCTCTTAGTCAATTGGGCCTAAGGCTAGCTCATAGGGCATCCCAAAACTCCTAAACCAGCCTAACCCTCTCATGTTCTGCCCACTTTGCAAAATCATCTACCTTACTCCTCTTCTCTTTTCCCCTCAAACAGTGCTCTGCTAGGGTTCGAAGCTCATTCAGATTCAAGTCCGTTCAACCTTATTCTCTGCTCCACGTAAGTTGTTTTCTCGCTCATGCTCTTTCTTCTTCAGCTTGTTTTCGTGGTTCCTGTTAGGGTTCACCGTAGTAATCATGTTTTCATTTTGTGCCATTGTTCTCAACTCTTAAGTATGCTCCTGAAGTTGTTGGGTTCATTATCGTAGGTGCCTGTGCTTTCCACTAGCATTTGTCCAGGTGAAGGAAGCAAGGATTTTTCATGCTTTTATAAATAATGTGCCTGTTTTGGTTCTGTTGGGTGCTCTTAATGATTTGATGTGCTTTTGATGGTGTGAAAATAATTTGTGTACAGTTTTTGGATGGATTTTTGGCTTTGCATGCGTGAGAGCAGGTGAGATCTGCTATGCTCGCCTAAGCAAGCTGTTTCTCGCCCAAACGGAAAGCTCTCGCCCAAGCGAGGAGCTCTCACCCAAGCGAAGAACTCTCGCCTAAGCGAGAATGGCAGTAACTCGACCCCTTTTGGTTTCGAGTGCTCGCCTGAGCGAAGGTCTCTCGCTTGAGCGAGATGGGCTAGCTTGAGCGAGAACTCGAAGTACTCTCTGTTTTCAATCTCGCTTAAGCGAAAGCTTTTCGCTTGAGCGAGAGACCCCTTTCGCCTGAGCGAGAGCTCCTTAGCTTGAGCGAGATTAACAACAGAGTTGTTTAAATGCTTGTATGCTCCCATGATTGATTTGTTTACCCTTTTAAAGCATGAAATATGATGCCAATGTTTTATACAACGTGCTTGTGTTTTTCTTAAATTTTTGTTGTTTGGGATTTCGTGTTTTTACATGTTGAAACCAATGAAAATCTGTTAGTTTAGCTTAAGCGAGATATTTTAGCTTAAGGGAGATTAGCCTAGCTTAAGCGAGAATTTCTAGCTTAAGCGAGAATTTCTAGCTTAAGCGAGAATTTCTAGCTTAAGCGAGACCAGTCTAGCTTAAGCGAGAATTGCTGCAGAATTTTAATTCCTTACTTTAACTTGAAGTTGTGGATTGATTCAATTACTTTTAAAAGCATGAATTGGGTGAATGGGTATGAGTAGAATGGTTTATGGCCTGTGATTGATAAGTTTAACATGACATTGGCATGTGACTTGTATGGGATGGTTAGTTATCAAAGTGGCATGGTTTTGGCATGATAAATGACTCTATATTGATTGTTGGAAGCATAATGATTGGGTTGGTTAGGACATAATTCCACGATAGTTTCGTGGTGGTGCCTCATTTAGTTAGGACGTAATTCCATGAGCCTCTAGGTGAGACTTCCTGGTGGTGCCTCAGTTGGTCGGGACGTAATTCCATGACCCCTGTTAGTGGGAGTTCATGGTGGTGCCCATCTATTTAATTTAGTAAGGATTCAAGGTAAGGTTGCATCCTGACACTCTAAAGAGTCAGTTAGTCTCACATAGAACGTACTGACTCTAGTTGTGAGAGTAGCAGGAGGCCTGGAACTCATTAAGGACTAACCTTGTGTGTGGGGAATGAAACATTGTAACACTTAGCTCGGTAGAGCAGGGAAGTTCACCACAAGTGCAAGTATCTGTTGAATCCAACTAATTATATGTATCCAGATGAGTCATGTCTTGAGTCTTAGTGTATTGGTTGCATGTCATAACATGATTGGTTGATATTTGTATCTTTGGCTATGAAAGTTGTATGCATGGGTATGATAAAAATCGTTTTCTACTCTAGCATACCATTTCTGCTTGTTGTATGTTCTCTGTGTGTGGTGTTCTCTTTTTGCGATGATCATCAATTTATTGATGTGAGCATATGCGAAAACTCCTCGTGGTCAACAGGATAATGGAGACTCCACTACTTAGCTTTCGGTTGGATTCTGCCGTCCAAGTTTCTTAGGGTTGTAGCCCATGTACTTGTCTGCCCTTGGGCAATTATTTTGAATATTGTAGACTCTTACTCCACTTTGGTCATTGACATCTTGGTGTGCCTAAATTTCTATTCAGATTTCTCTTGGTTAAATGTTAGGGGTAGTATCTATACTCCTGACCTTTATTTCCGATATTATCATGTGTGACATTTCCTTTAATTAGCGTTATTAATTAAATGGGGTGTTACACACTTCATTAAAAAATAAGTTTTAAACTCAAATTCATGCAATATTTATTTGGCAATATATATGTATATAGAATTAAGTAAATTATTTATGTAAAATCTTTTATTTCAAAAGGTGATTAAAAAAAACACTTAAAATTATGTACCTTCTAATTACTGAAACTCCACACAACCTACTACAGAAAACAACACCAGAATATACAGATCCTGTATCAATGAGATAAGCTACCACTTCAACATTTTTGTTGATGATATTAGCAAGTGTATCACAATAAACGTAATTCAGAAAATATATAAATAATTTTAACCTATGAATATTTCTTTTTCCACAAGAATAAAATGTTTTCTAATAACTTTAGGTTGTGAGCATGCACAAATATAAATTTATAAAATAATAATCACATTATTAAAGTTAAAGATGTTAAATGGGTCCTTACAATTGAGTCAATTTGGCTCGCTACATATTTGAATTGGTTTAGGATTTGGAAAAAATTAAGTTCTTTTAGGAGTCGAAGAGAACCCGGCACACATAACTCACACTTAAATGAGTTTGAATAGAGTTAATCTATAACCCTCCAATAACAAACCTTTGTTAATTTTTTATCATTTTTCATAATTTTTTTTATTATAGTTATTTATTAATTCTAATTATGTAGGTTGACAATTTGACAATTTGATCTTTTTAAATACTATAATGTTGTGCAATAACATTTTTAATAATAATTTTCATATTTAATTTATTTGTTCGATCTTTTGACAATTTAATTTTTAAAGTACTATCTATATAATAATATTTGATAAAATAGTTGAACATTTTAATTGTATTAAAATAAAAGAATGAATCAAGTCCATTGACTTTGATCATAGTATAGTAAATATATAAAATAAATTAGAAAAATAAAACATCTTAAATAAATTAACTCACTAATTCATCAACCTCTAATAAATCGAACTGAATTATAAAATTTCTACAACACAATAAAATTAGTTGGATTGAGTTGATTTACTTTTAGTTGCTAAGTCAAACCAATATGAACTTCAAAATAATTATAAAAGTAAACCTTACTATACTACAATATAATATAATATAATATAATAATAATAATTATTATATATATATATATATATATATATATATTATGGAATGGTTTTGTTACGAAAGTAGCTTCTGAATAAAGAAATTGATTCAAGATAAGAAGAAAAAAAAATCTTAGAATGCACTATTAAACATGCACGACGTAAAATATTATTTAAAATATAGTTCAAATAACATAGATAGTCTGTAAATATGATAATTCTGATTTTAGAAGTGATGATTCTTAATCCAAAAATGTTGTTTGAAATTATCCTACAAATGCTTTACCTGTTGGTGTTATCACCTGCTTCTCCGAAAAAGGAAGGTGACCCAATCCATGTTCGACAACCTACAAATTTTCTCACAACGTTATAATTCTTCAAATTTAAGATAATTTATAATAATACTTCAATTTGCACATAGTTGTTACCAATCTAATTAGACGATCTGAGTAGAAGGCAAAGTCATGCTTTGTTGCCTTAGCATCACGAATGAGAGTATGCATTCCCTTTATCTAATTAAAAAGAAAAAAAAGAAGTCAATGTAATAATTTAGATTCATCATTGTTATCTTAAACTTCACATTGCAATTTATATAAAATGTTGTGGTATTCTAGAGGTGACATTGGTATTTAACACCTATTAAAAGATATACAAATTTTGAATACTCAACTTATTAAAAAAAAAAAAAGGTAATAGAGACTTTTTTAAAATTACTCGCATTTATTAGACTTAAAAACCTAAATATAGAATACCACTAACACAGAACATAAATATGATAATTTACCTGAAATGTTGAAAATATAACAAAAATATTGGGATGTATTTTGCATAAATCATTTTGGCCAAGCTTCATACGTATGTGCTGTACTATTAAGTCAATGGCCACATCGTTATCCCCTCCACTTGGAATAATAATATCAGCATATTTTTTCGTTGGCAGCACAAAATCTTCAAAGCTAGGCTTTACAAATTTCGAATACTGAAATATAATTTTTTTCATTAATCAAACACTTTGAACAAAAAGCTAAAGGTTCATGAAATCAACATTATACAAACATTTTATTTATAATACTCTCTTTCAAACACAGAAATAAGTGTAAATGTCTTCTTTTTTAGATTTTGTTTACTCCCATACACTATACATAGTCTTATTTACTTTGGTATGTTTGATTGGTTTACTAAAAAAAGGAAAAGAAGGTGGTTTAATTTTTAAAAATTCATACAAGTGGAAAATCATATGAAATGCTGGGTTAGATTTTCTATTACGCCGATCTAAAAAAATATTAGATTTTTTTTTCTCCATGTTATATCTTTAAAATAAACTTATTTTTATATAATGATATATTTTAAAATAAAAAATTAGTATATTTTGAAAAGAAAGTAAATAAACTAAAAATAAAAAAAAGAAGCCAAATTTCAATTAATTTTATTAAGCTATGTTTAAAGGTTGCTACTTTGAATGAAGAATACAACTACCTAGGTCTTTGTCACCTTAATTTATTCACTTAATCTAATTCGTATGCAGTTTTTTTCTTCAAAATGTTTTTATGCAAAGAATTCAAACAATTATCTATGATAAATTTCGCAATAAAAAATGCGACCTGCGAACAAAATCGATTTAAGAAAAATAATTAGAATCATCTTATAGTTTATTTTAAAAAATTAATGAAAACTGTAAAAATTTAAAAATAAAAGTATGATCTACGAACATCAATTTTAAATTTAAAAATCAATTAAGTGTAAACATTTTTCAAAAACAATACCTTTACTTAAAAATAAAAATAAAATTAAATATTTATTTTTCTTCGGAAATAAGAAAAAATAGCTACAAAACTTGAGAGAGAATTCAAACAAATGTTGATAATAAGGACTAAAGAGTAGGTTTACGTACTTGATCTAGCACATTCTCTACATTCCTTCCATGATCAATAGCAAGACGTTTCATTCTTCGTGAAAGACGAACATCAGAATCTGCATTGCTTAAAGAAAATAAAATTGGGTGAATAAAATATAAAATATTATATTAAAATTTGAAATACAATACAAACTCGATAATCTCTCATTACAAAGAACACAAAACAGGATGGAGCAATACAAAATAGATTTTCCAATCCCCAACATGTTTTTTTGTTAGCTAAAGAAAATATCAAAATAATTAATTATTGGGATTGGAGATCTTTTCAAAATGATAATTGTGATAAAGTATACAAAATCTTAATCTAACTAACACCACTTCTAATATAAAATCTTAAAATGATAAATTTGAATTTTCTTTCTTACGAAAATCATCTTTTCATACACTTAATTTTTTTTAAAATGGATTAAAAATAACTAACCTTCATCAACAAAGATCTTCATGTTCAAAAGATTACGAACACCTGAGTCATGAAGAACTAATATTCCTTCTAAGATTATGATATCTCCGGGATGAACCTAAATGACCAAGAAAAAGAAATGTAAACCCATTTGCATGAATATCAATAAAAGGCAATTGAAAATTATAAGAACAATATCAAACACTTAATTAGATCTATTTATGTTTCTGATTTTCCAAAATTCATATTAATAACAATACCTGACGTTCAGCTTCAATTCTCTTATGGTGTTTGAAATCATAATTTGGTATATCAACATGTTGTCCACATTTTAATTTCTCCATTGTCGAGAGCAAAAGCTTCATATCAAAGGCATCTGAAAATTCAACAAAGACCAATTATTCTCATGCTGGTTTATATTTTCAAATTTTGAAATTCGTGTGCTAAAAAACAAAAATTTGATTCACTATGTACTCACCAGGATGATCAAAATTATACTCATTAACCTTTTGCAGTGTCTGATCACTCAGTGGGTAATAAAACGAATCCTGTAGCACATGTAAATGAGTTATAACCTAAAATTTAAAACAATAAATTATTTATATTTAGACAAATCCACGCCATAAAATTATCATTAAAATTAGCATGAAAAAAACCATTCAAACTTGTTTTGTCGTAATTGTAGAGAATTATTTACTTGGCTAATGAGGACAACACGTTGATCACGAAGTTGGGTGTTTATCATATTACAAACAGTTGTTTTTCCAGATGCAGTTCCACCAGCAACGCCTAATTTTTTTTTTTTTTTTCGACAGTAAAAAAGAAATTAGAGAAATTTGAAAATTGAAAAATGAAAAACACTAAATATGATATATTATTACCGATGAAAAAAGGTTGCTTAGGTGTTGGTGGAGCTGTGGAGTCATTGGATTCGATCGTAAACTTGTCTTCAATTTTGAGATTCATTGGAATTTCAGCCTCTTTTGTAAAATCATTGTTCTCCATACTTCAATCTAGATGCATCTATGACCCTAAAGTATTAATCACTTAACACATTAATTTATATACACGAGATCAAAAGGCCCAGCATGTATGGTAAAAGAACATATACCCACCTTTTATCTCTGCTTACGTTGTGGAGAGTTTGTTACTCACATGCGTTTTAGTTAAATCTTATTAACTAATTTTTCTATAAATAATGTTGTTTTTTTTATTCTAGTTGGTTATTGTTCATTTTCTAAAAAATAAAATGTAAAGTATAAAACATATTTAATGATTGCTAATTTTGTTGATGACCAAAAGGAGCTTGATAAGTAATATCACTACATATGATTATGATTATTATTAGTAATAATAAAAAACGTTACTAAATTTTAATGTTATTACTATATAATATGATTTAGTAGCGCTACATCAAATGTTAGGCATACTATATGTTATTAATTACTTTTACCTTGTGTTTGGATAAAACATTTCAACAATTTTAGGAAATTAAAATGCATTATATTTAAAATTTTAGCGATTGAATTCCTTTCATTTTTTAAATTATATGTTTGGATAGAATAATTGAAATACCTTACAATTCAATTTCTTGTTTGGATAAAACAATTGAATTTCTCTTATGAGATAAAATTTCATTTTACTAATATTTACTTTAATATATAAATTTTGAAATTAAATTTAACAAATATAATTGTCAATTTAAAATATTTAAATTCGGTCAAATTTTGATCGAGCCGACTTGACCAAATTCAACCAAATTTTGACTAGCGTAAACTCAGTCCAATTTTTCCAAATTTAGGTTAGAGCCAACTAGGTCACGTTCGGCCAAATTTCGGTCCGTGTTGACTCGACCAAATTTTTCAAATTTCGGTCAAGGTCGTCGACCCAGCCCAATCTATATGCGTCGTGGTTGTCGAGCCTGTCGACCCGTCTTGGTCATCGGACCCGTTTGGGTCATTTGGTCCGCTTGTGTCAGCCCGTTTTGGTAGTCAATCCTGCCCGACCTACCTTGATCGTCAATCCACTCGGCCTGTCTTTTTCGTCAGGCCTATCTAGATCGTCAAGCCAACCTGACCTGTGTATGTCATCGGGCTAGCCCGACCCGTCTAGGTCATTTGGGTCGTCTGAGACAAATTGACCTCTCTAATATTAAACAATGTGGAATTTCACAAATTGTGAAATTTCAATTTATTTCCTTTTTGAGTGAATTTGAAATTCTACTATTTTAGTGATTTGAAATACCTTCTTAAAATCACTCAATTTCAATTTCTTTCTAATATCCTTATCCAAACAAGTCATTTTACTTTGAAGAAATTCAAATTCTTCAAATAAATGAATTACCCTCTTAAATTACCTCATCTAAACACACCATAAGGGATATTTTTACATATCAATCGAGACATTTGTAAGGATATGATTAGATATTTTTAGTAACATTATTTAATGAATATATAACATTTTAAAAATTTGTTACTAAATCATTTTAGTAATAGTTTTTTAAACTTAACATTATTAAATTGTTACTATATATCTTTAGTAACATTGTTTTAAATAGAGACACATTTTTAAATTGTTAATAAAATTTTTAGTAATATTCTTTTTATAAAGATAACATTATAAAAATGTTACTAATATTAATATAACATTTTAACAAATCACGGGTACATTTTGAACTTTCTAACTTGGCTTTTATGTCTCGGTCACGGCGAAAACGAGGCATAAAAACATGCAATGGCAATTTTGAAGTATATGCAATCTTTTATGTTTCAGTTACACACATCCGAGGCATAATAGTCCATTATGTCTCAGTTCTCAAACACCCGAGACTTAATGTCTCTTAGAAATTTTCATTTTCTCACTATTTCGAATTTTTAAATTTAAATGAAAAGTGTTTTGCCTCTTGCGAAGGGCCCGAGGTAGAATAACCTTTTATTGTAACATTTTAAATTGAAATGTCATAGACAATTATAAAACATACACTTTTAGCGATAAAACGATTATTGACAAAATGTACTTAAATAAAATCAAATTTAATTATACCATTTTGTAGTTAAAACGTCAATTGTCTTAAACTTTTCAAATGTTCATGACAAATAAAAGAAATTACACGTCTTTAATATTTAATTTAAACAACTTAATGAAAATAAATAAAATTACACATCTTTAATCATTTTGGAAATACTTGTCCCAACACAATTTAATCATTAAGGGAAGAATACTATTTGCATATATAATTGTGGCCGAGTTAAAGGAGAAGAGAGGAAGAGTAAGCTATAACTTTTGAAACAAGTGATTGCATTATATCCTCCATTATTACTTAATAGAAGTTTTTGCTTCCTTAAATTTTGTTCCTCACTTACATAGAGAGGAATTAATAACAATTACAACACTATAAATATATAGAAAGAGAGATGTCACAAACTAGCATGGAAGGCGAATACAAAGTGTTAGGATTTATTGTGTATCTTCATGTGGTGATAGCATCCAAAGCTAGGATGGTGCTAAGGTTCATAGGGTTCATGTAAGCTTTAGAACCTGACATGATTTCCTCCACAATAAGTCTATTGGCCTTTTCAGATGGATGGAAGGCATCCCAAAATACATACTGCCCTCTGTTAGGACACAGGTTGGAGAGTGGTGTGCATAATCCAAGACCATTGTAGGGTCCTTGTCCACAACAAGCTACCTTTGAAGTAACAAATCCTACATAAAAATAACACCACAAATGTTATAGTTTATTGCTTCATTAAATATGTAAAATATTCACATTATTATAATTCTTAAATATTATAGCTTAAATATACAATAATATTCTACTTAGTATCAAATTGATCCTTAAAATTACATTTTTAGTAGCAAAATGGTCTCATTGAAAGTAGGGATGGCAACGGGGCGGGGCGGGGACGGGTTTTACTATCCCATACCCATCTCCGCATAAAAAATTCATCCCTATCCCCATACCCAAACCCAACGGGTATCAAACTTTTTTCCCTTCCCCATCCCCACCGGGTAACGGGTATAATCTCGTACCCATACCCGTACCCATGTTCTAACTACTTCAATATTAATTTTTATAAAAGAAAAAAAATTACGGTAAAGAAAACATAATATTATGAAAT
>Ga0209589_1011577_pt1 | contig 12351 bp, 4 predicted proteins | sample CowpeawhiteBW_FD_187525 | JGI IMG/M metagenome (GOLD analysis project Ga0209589, IMG submission 187525) | Root nodule microbial communities of legume samples collected from California USA - Cow pea white BW (SPAdes) (version 2) | ecosystem: Host-associated > Plants > Roots > Nodule | place: USA...
AAAAAAATAAAAAAAAATTGTAAAAAAATGTTGGTGGGTTAAGTGGGCCAACCCACCTTCAACCCGGCTCGAACCCGTTTAACCCGTGGGTTAAGTGAGCCGGGTTGAGTTCAACCCACTTTTGAAAAAGTTGAATTTTTCTCAACCCAACCCGGCTCGAACCCGTGGTGAGCCGGGTTGGCTCACGGGTTGAAACCCATTTTGACATCTCTAATTCTGCTTTATATTTCTCATTAATATTAATTTGTAAATAATAAATATTGTAAAAGCACATCAAGTTCCATGATCACGTGTTTTTTAAACTCATTAAAATAATATTTGTATGCCATTAATACGAAACTTCACACTTTTATTGTAATCTTCCTCCATTCTACAGCATTTAACATGTCAATATTTAAGACTATGACCGTAATATCGTTAAAGTTAAAATAATTTCGTGTAAATTTTACACGCTTAATAATAGTTCATTCGCATTTTAACATGCATGTATGTTTACGCAATTATTTAAAGTAATCATTATTATTATTTTTTTAAATCTAGTTATTCCCATGACTTATTCCTTAGAATGTCCAATATGAAGAGAGATTTTTAATCTTAATTTATTCTACAAAATTAATCTCTAACATAAGAACTAACCTTACATATTGTAAATTAATTTTTATTTATTAGATATAAATTTTTAATATAATTTTATAATTAAGATTAGTTATTCTTTCATTTATTTTATATATTCAAAATGTAATCTTTAACCATGCCAATTTTAACCAGAAATTAGATCATTTTGTGCATATTATATCGTTATTGTTACGGTGTGTTGTGTTATATTGATGTTGTCGAAACGTGATATAAGGGATTAATCTTACATTTATCCGATTAAGTTTATGGATTTTTTATTATATGACGTTTAATTTTGTTTTTCTTTTTATCTAATATGAAACTTAAACTCGTTTAAATTAGGTTTAATTAGTCGGATGGTACTCACCTTCATTTGGATGTGTCAGTTTGGTACCCACTCTTAAAAATGTGTCAATTGAGTCTCAACTTTTGAAAAGATGTCTGAATTAGGTCCTTTTCAGTCAAAAATTAATAACACCGTTAAAGGTACTAATATTTGAAATGATTTATAAAATTAAGTATTGATATTTATATTAAAATTTAGTGATAAAAGTCATGAATTAAGTTAACGACTTTAGTAATTTTTGTCTAAAAAGATCTCATTAAAACACTTTTTCAAAAGTTGAGACTAAATTGACATATTTTTAAAAACGGGTACAAACTGACAACGAAAGTGGGTACCATTCCGACTAATTAAATCTTTAAATTATTTCGAACCCTTTAGAATTAGTTCCAGCACTCGGTCACTCTGTGACTTAGAACAGATAGATACACATTCAAAGAAAACAGCATGCAGAATTAATGTACAAATTATTATGAAATGGCATCACCATTTATTTTGCAACAAACGCAATGCATCTATATACCATCATCCAAGTTTCTTTATTATCTAGTATCCATAGCTATATTTTGCTGATCAAAACTTAGATGCTGTTATGTAAGTGTTTTTATTGTTGTTTTTGTTTCAGAATTGGATGAAACTTCAATTCTTACATAAAAACAACACTGAAAAATACTTTGGAAAGTATCTAAGCTTTGCTCTATTATGATCATGACTTGGTCTAATTATATATTTTAGTTTCTGCTAGGGAAAAGCTGACATGGCATTTTGACTCATCAAGCACTGGAACAGAACCTTGAATTTGAAGAAATCTGAGGTTTCTTTGACCCACAGGAAACAGAAGTTTGTTTCATAATTTCAGGCTTCACTCTTACCTTTTCACTTCCTTCAACCCACCTCTTCAGCCTCTTAAGCAACTTTTTCCTTTTTGAAGAAGCATGATCACTCTCAGCAGAATCATTGTGATGATGAAACTCATGCTCTGAATCACACTGCACAAATCTTAAGCCTCCTTCAATCTCTCCCTCCTCATGATGTTCTTCATAGTGGCTCATCAACTCTTGCCTCAAACAACTATTCACCCTCCTCAAATGAATCAGCTCTTCAACTTCACTTGATCTTTCCTTCTTCATCTCCTCCAATTCATTCAGAACTTTGTTGTACTCTTCCTTACTCACATCTTCAACCTCCAAATAATATTTCAATGGTTTTCTGTGTATCTTTTCCTTGTTCAACTTTTCTGCTTCTGCTGTTTCAAGCTTCTTCACAACCTCCTTCTTCTCTTCCTCCAACTGCTCCAAAATCCTTCGCAGCTCTCTGATTTCACCCTCTAACTTGTTAATCACGCATACCCTTGTCTGAAAATCCTCATGGTTTCTCAAAAGTTCTTCTTCTTTCTCTTTGATCATCAAAGCCTGCACCTTTATCAAACGAGACTTGGCCTTTGAGTCCCTGAGAAGCCTTTGAACCTTCCTTTGAAGAATCCTATTCTGTGATCTCCAATACTGCATCTGTTCAACAACACTCATGTATTGGACCACAAAACTCTCCAACCTCATTGTCTCGGTCTCTATGGAAGAAACCTCTTTGCTCAAAAACTCAGCACGATCATTCTCCAACGACAACATGTTTCTGACTTCAACAAGTAGAGATTCTTGTGCCTTCATTTCACAGTACAACTCAAACTGCAAACGCAAGGCCAGTTCCCTCATTTGAAGACCTTCAATCTGGTTTCTGAGGCCAGTGATTTCACGTTCCAAACATGGCTTTTTGTCATGGATAATCACCAAGCTATTCGTAGATGATTCTCCATCTTCCACATAAGAAAGGATGTCATGACAAGTGATTTTTGAAGAATCACATTCATTTTGTGGTGAAGAAAACAGCTTAGAAGACAAGTTTTTCTTTGCCAGTATCCATGCATAGATGAAACCTGCTAAAGATGCAGCCAAGGGAACACCAGCTTTGAGGATGAGTGGCTTCAAATTCTCAGGCTTGAGTGGTGTGAGTTCCATGAAAATTTTTTGACAAGAAAATGTGAATTTGATCCTTGTTATAGTGGTAATGGTTTGAGGAAAGTTGGGTAAGTTTGTTTATAGGAATAGTGATGTGTAACTTTTTGACCACTCCAAAAGACCTTGTACGGCACCATCAATCCCTCTTGGTGCTCTAAGGAATCTGATTCCTTTCCGTGTCAACCAATTGCACTCGCAAATAGATATTTGCCATGTCGGGGCTTCTTTTCTTCCACCAGCTATGTGTGATGTTAATATATTCTCCATGTGTTCAAACACACATCAATAAATTTTTAGAAACTCGTTAGGGGTGTAAAGTAACACGGGCTCACTTCTTGACCTAAAAATAAGTCATTTTAATTCGATTTATTTTTTTTTGAACTGAAAATTTTGTAATTCGGATATTACATATTGATGAATTAGTAGTTTCATTCATTTAAATGATATTTTAATTTTTTATTTATTTATTTTATATATTATTAAATAAAATAAAAGTGAATGAAATTTTTTTTAGGTTAAGTATGTTCTAGTTAAAGAGTTTACATGTGAAATTGAAATTCGTTCGTTTATCAAATTTTGATATATTTTTGTCTTAAAATTAAAAAAATGAATAGATATAATATTTTTGAAAGTATCAAAACGGTATAAAAAAAACTCAAAGGTTATCCTAGAATATGTCTGACACTTCCACAAAATTTAATGCAATTGGATTAGGAGGACAAAAATTTATAAAGTTTAGAAACAAAAATATATCAAAGTTTGAGACATAGATAAATTTCAATTTCACGTTAAAGTTTGTCCAAATTTAGGAACTAAAAACATATATTTTTTTTATTATACACTTAAAGTGTTCACTTGTTTCATCAAACATTATTATAAAGATAGTAGTTGAAAATTAAATTGTCCACCTACATAATTTGCCAATCAAATAAATTAAACATCTAAACTAAGCATAACAACATTCTAGTATTTAAAAAAAAAAAAATTGTCAACCTACATAATTAGAAGTGTAAATAATTATAATAAAAAATGGTAAAATATTAATAAAGGGTTATTGTTGTGTTACATGTCAACTCACCTTCAATCCAGCTTGAACTTGTTTAACTTAGAAGTTAAATGAGTTGAGTTCAATTTGACCCACATTAGAAAAAACTAATTTTTTTCAACTCAACTCGATTCGAATATGTGGTGAACTAGGTTGGCTCACAGTTTAAAATCCATTTTAACATTTTTAGAAGGTTTAATTATTTGGTCCTTACTTTTGTCCAAAAATATTAAGGTGGTCCTTTAGTTTTTTTAATCTAAATTTGGTCTTGATTTCTGAAAATTGATGCAATCTTATCCTAATTTGTTAAACATTGATGGAAGTGGTCCTTTCCGTTAAATTTCTTAACATTAGAATGATGTTAATTACATCAACAAAACAAATCATCGGTATTAACAACTTCAAGGATTGTGTTAATTACAGAAACAAAACAAACCATCCTTTTTAACAACTTCAATCTTGAGAAAAAATCCTTAATCTGTTTCAAAAAATTTAATGAAAATGGCTAAATTGCATTATTTTCTCACAAATCACACTACAAGAAAATTTTTAATTAGAAACCAATTTTAGAAACCAAAAATAGTTAGCCTCTATAATAACCAATTTAGATATCAATTTACAAAATTAAAAATTATTTGTTACTAAAATAGTCACTATTATAAATAAAAAATTATAACTAGTCATTAATTAATTAGAGACCAATTTTGAACCTAAGTGATTTTGGTAGCTAAAAGTTAGGTAGTTAATTTTTGGTGACTAATTTCCTTTGGTAGCCAAAACCATGGTAGCTAATTTTAAAGACCAATTTAGTGACCAATTATAATTTTTTATTCATAATAGTGACTATTTTAGTAACCAATAATTTTTAGTTTTGTATATGAGTATCTAAGTTGTTTAATATAATTATTAATCATTATTGGTCACTAAAATTAGTCACTATTTAGAAGTTTTTTTGTAGTGTGAGGACCTGTTGGGTTATATATATTTTTCACATATATGAGTTATGGTTATAGTCATTGAGAGATCGTGGTTCTATATGATTATATGACATTAGTTTTACACATAAGATATTTTACACCAAAACCTTAAGGCAGTCATTTCGCCACTGTTGGGTTATATATATTTTTCACATATATGGGTTATGGTTATAGTCATTGAGAGATTATGGTTCTATATGGTTATATGACATTAGTCTTACACATATAAGATATATGACAACACCAAAACCTTAAGGAAATTGTGTTATGGATCTTTATTCTTATATAGTGTTTAATTTTGTCTATTCTATCCAATGTGAAATTTTGACTCACACTTGAACTATTCCTAACAGGACCAACCTGGATAATTTTCACAAATAAGAACACAATTGAGACTAAAATAGAATGGAGGACCAACTTGATATTTACAAAAACAAAGACAAAATAAGTAATTAAACAATTTTAAAACTAGGAAATACTTTATTAACTCTCTTTTTCCATTTTTTTTCTTTAATCTTTCTCTTATATGACAATGCATAACATTTTTTTATTATTTTCGCTCCTTATTTCTCTATATATCATCTTCAGACCCACTTGAACTGGTACCAACGATGTGTTCACAAAAGTGATTGAAGCTCAATTCCTACCTTTTGAAATGTTAAAATGTGAAGTTAATAACGAGTGCTAACCTATTCTATATATATATATATATATATATATATATATATATATATATATATATATATATATATTGGTTTCTAAAGAATTGTGGGAGAAAAAAAGAAGGGACAGCGGAAAAAGATTTAAACGACTTTCCTTTCAGCCCATGGCTTAGGTTGGGCATCTCATCAAAAGCAAAATAGGCAGTCTTCATTTTTTTTGTATTTCCATGAATTCTTTTCCTGCACTCCCATATTAAAAATTTCATTTTTACCCTTTTTCAATTGTGTAATCTAGAATTTAAAAATGGGTTTTTGATTATACAATCAAAAAGTAAAAAATAAGTTCCTGTTTGTGTGTAATTTGGAAGCTAAAAAGAACCAAATTATGCAATTTGGAAATAGAAAATGAAAAGAAAAAAATAGTTTTTGGATTGCACAATCCGAAAGTCATTTAATCCGAAAGTCATTTGATTTTCTAATCACATAATTTGGAAGTCATTTTTTTGTTTACAGATAGTGTAATGGAGAAGTTTGTTTCAAAAGAAAAACAATTACTTCTGAATTACACATCTGAAAGTCATTTTTTATTTCTAGATTGCATAATCCAAAAGTCAATTTTGTATTGTGAAGTTTGAAAAGGACAAAAATAAAACTTCGTTTTTATACGTGATGACTTGTAGGAAATCGATGTCCGTAGAGCTAAAAATCTTATACATGTAAACACTTCTTTGCACGAAAATTTCTCATCAATTCAAGAGGAGCTTAAACTATAATAGGAGCTCAAGTAAGATTAGAGGTACAATTAATAAAGGGTTTGAAACCCATGTGCACTTTTGAACGGCAAGACCTACAAAAAGTTAAGATCAACCTTTTGAGACACTCTAATATAAGATTCACTAAGAAATCCTATCTAAGTTTACTACTCGAATAGGAAAAGAATTAATAAAAAAATAAAATCATATGACAAAATTAAGCACAATAGGATAACAAAAAGTGTAGGTTATTTCACATAATGTCTTCTTGCTTATAGGATGTAAATAACAACATTCAAGTAATATTACCTAAAAAGTATTGTTAAAATCAAATTTATGTTTCTCTCGGAAGGCTAAATATTTTCATGAAGAAATTAAATTGATTTGATAAGTTTTGGTTTTGAAAAAGTGATATAAGGATTTTACTACAAATTGGTTCCGATTGATTAAAACAACTTTAATCGATTAAAATACAACTTGAGTTTTCAATGTTTTTTTAGATTCAAGTGCGACTAACTTATGCTTGGTTTTGATTGTGATTAAGCAATTAACTGTAAAATTTTGAGCTCAACAAACCTTATGTTTGGTTTTGATTGTCAAACGCAATTTATCCGGTTTAGTCTGTAAGATGTAAGTTGTGTGACTAGACAAATGCAAATGATGTTTAATATTTGCTTTCTCTAAGAGATGCAAATCTTTGCACATGCATAATTTGATAAATTTTAGCTTGAATAGGAACAAACAAGTATGCTTAGTTAAATAAGTTTTTAGTTTGAATAAATGATAAGTATATGATGCAAGTTGAAGAATCTCATTATACATGTTAAACTTTAACAAATGATTATTTAATGCTTGCAAGAAATGTATGCTTCTTCATTGTTTCAAGATCTCGCAAAGAATTTTTAGCATCAAAGATCTCTTGAAGAACGTGCTAAAATTTTCTTGATACAAATAACTTCTTTCTCAAAAGGTGGAAAAAAAAGTCACCAACCAAAGTCTATGAAGCTATGTCAAGTGTTGTCAAAGAAGTCACACACATTCAATACTAAATCATAAGTATTTTAAATGCATCTTGAAGCCTCAAAGTATGCTTAGATATAAGATGAAGTAGTAGTAGAAGATGATCCTCACAATCACTACAAAATATGTGAAAGAATTTTTTTCATTTAGACTACATATAAATGACTTTTTGAAAAAGGAAGGTTGACAACAATGATGACAACAACGATGAAAGTCTTGCTCAAGAATGTACACAGGATCTCAAACTTTGAAGCCTTATAGTTATGAAAAGGAACATTATTCATGTTCATGTTCATTATTGACCTAGAAGAGTGATAACCTTTGTATATCTCATAAGACCCCCTATTTCAAGTGAGTGAGTTTGTGATCTTTTAATCACATTCTTTGTAAACCTTGCATGTTTAACTAAGAGTGATTGTTGTTCAAAAAATACTTTATCTTAGCCAAGAGCAATTGTCCAAAAAATACTAAATCTTAAGCAGGAATGAATGCATTCCAAACAATACTCAATCTTAACTAATAGTGGTTGAAGTCTAAATAATACTCAGTTTTAACTAAAAGTGGTTAAGGTCCAAATAATACTCATTTGTATCTTGTAACATTAGTTTGTCTTATGAAACTTAATCAATTCATTGAGAATTGGACGTAATCTTTGTTAACAGATATATGTGTAAATATAGAAACATAGTGTAAATATTTCTTCCCCCTATCCCTTTAAATTACATATTATATGAGTGTAACTAATTTTAGAATGAGGGTTTGTAAAAACAAGTTTTGAAAAGTTTTTTAAATAGTCCGTTTGTCAAACTTAAAATTGTGTTTGACTTTTCTCATTAAACATAATTTCTTAAGAAAAACACTTAATAGTGTGATTTTAAAGTGAAACCATTGTCTGATTCCACACCATCAAGCGATATCTTACCAAAATTTCTGAAATTTCTAAAATATAATTCAACTCTCTCTTTGTGTATTTTGACTTGTTTTTCACAGTTGGTATTAGTGTTTGTCTTCTAAAGGATTGACCACCTCACAACGACTAAAGGAAAGATCCAAGCAATGATAAGCATGGAACAACTATTGATAGGAGAAGGAGCATATCTCACAAGCCACCAATGTTATGGCAATGACTACCCCTACTAAAAGGATAAGATAAATCCATCCATTATTGATTATGGTTTATCATAACCAAAGGAGTTTTCATCATCAAAACTCCAAAAGACTACACGAAAGCTAAGTTTGATCATATGTTGCTCAACAACAAAAGAAGGTATCCTCTATTTGTGTTTCTTCTAAAAATGAATATAAAAATATTTGTAGGTTCATATAAGCTAAAGTAATGTGACTTAGTGAAGATAAACTATGAGGACAATGAAGATTTTTAGCTAAATAAAGCTACAACTTTTTGGGATGGGAAAAATATTTGTGCCCACGAGTATTCGCGGATAAAATTTGCGACGAATAATTGGTACCTACAAATATTTTAATACCTGGTTTATAAAAGGTCGCGTGCGGGTATCATACTATACACACACACGAGTATCTTTTACATGCAAAAAATTAAAATTAAAATTTAATTTATATTTTATTAAGTTAAATTTAATCCAAATTAAAATTTAATTTACATTTTATTAGATGAAATTAAATTTATATTAAATTTAATTAAATTTATATTATAATTTATATTTCTTTTGTAATTTATTTAGATTTTATTTAAAAATTTATATAATATATTTTTTTAAATATCTACGGGTATCTACATATACCCGCAGGTTTTATAAAACTTGCAGATATCTTGTAAATGGTTATCATGTCTTGTAAATGGTTATCAGCAATAACGGGACAAGTACCAAGTTATAATTGTTGTTGCGGGTCAAATAGTGAATAAGCACTGTCTATATCCAACCTGACCCATTGTCATCTTTAACAATCATCACATGTCAATATGAGTCTTTAAGCATTAGTGAGGTTGTGGATGATATGTTTGTAGTTCTAAACATACCAGAGGCTCTTGGATAAAACTTTTGTAGCACTATGATGAACCTAAAGTTATTGGATAGCATGTCAAAGACCTAAAAGTCTAAAACAACAACCATCACATAGGCACGTGATTTTGATAAAACTCACATGGGATAAGATTCTTGGAATCTTAAGAGTGCATGAGATGTGTCTATTTTTCAACTAAACAATTTAAAAAATGCGGTTTTAACATCCTTACAAAAATGGATGATCATGATTTCCTCTGCAAATGATAATCATTGTTGTCCTCTTACAACTCAAAGAAAAATAATTTTGTAGGAGGATGATCATTCTTTTGTTGCATAACCACAAGGCTCACAAACACGTTCTTTTGGTGCATCTCTTGCATGTGAACTTTGAAGCTATTGGTTAATGAGATAATTTAGTTTTAGTTTCTTGCCAAAATAATAATGGTCTTAGAAAAATATTTGAATTATATCTTTAGTACCTTAAATGGGAATAGATACACTATAAAAAAAAAATAATACATTAAAAAAAAAAAGATACCAAAATAGTCAACGTAACTAACCATATGTTTTAATTAAGTTAAATTACAAAACATAGATTCACTTAAGATATCTTAAAAAAAGTTCACGGAAATCAAGCTTAAGGGTGTGGTTATTCGAGCCAATTTGTGAATTCTTCCCAGAAGATAAACAAGTGGCAAGGACTTTCTGCACCCTATCAAATTTCTTGGTGCACCCCCAGAAAATTGTTTCCGTAATAGAAGTAGGGTAATTATCAACCAAAAAAAAATCTTCGGATTTGTTTTAATGTGTTTCGGAAAATGAATTTTGAAATGATAGAATATAGAGATACGGTGCAGTAAGTAATATAGCCTAAACATCTTCACGGGCTCATAACCCATTAAGTAAATAATTAAGAAATTAAAAAAATTGAGGAAGATGTTTTAGCCCATTAAGAATATAACAAATAAAAATGAAGTTGTGGTCAATTTATCTTCCAAGACTTTAATATTGTTGATGGACAAAAATCACAATATTTTATGGAAAATGCTTTACATTTGAAGTTATCATTTGGATTTTATTTAAATACTAATATATATTTTTGTAATTTTATTTATATGTTTTTTTAAATATTTATTATTTAGAATTTTCATTTGGAATTAAGGTTTTTTTTTTCTATGTGTGTGATGGCATTTCGCAGTTAATTTAAATATAAAAAGTGCATTTTAAAAAAATATATATTTTAGATTAGCTAATCTATTAAACCTATTCACAAGTGATATAGAGAATCGAACCTATTTTTAATTAACTCACGGGTCGATTGAGTTAATTAATCCATCTATTTGAAGTGACTGAATTGGTCCACTTTCAAAAATCAATAATTATTTGAAGTGACTAAAAGTTATCCGCTATAATTATAACATTGAGTTGATGAATGAAAATACCATTGTTAATTTAATATTTTGCGGTTTGTGTCAAAGAAATTGCTTAAAAACAAAAAATGCAGCACGAAACTAGAAAAAAGATCATGGGGCTAAAACTTATCTCATCATAAATAAAATCAACATCTATTAACATTAATGTAAATGATGGCGTAAAAGTAACTTGAATAAAAAAAACATTTATTAACCTTAAAGTAGATAATGGCTTAAACGTAAGTTCAACAAAGATAAAATAAAAATGCTCATTAGCATTAATGTAAATAATGGGTTAAAAGGAAGTTAAAAAAAAATTATTTCACTTTTTCTCGGTATAATAAATATTATACGGTAAATACAATGTTCTTTAGGATTATATGTTAAGATTAGAGTTGTCAAAATGAGTATTTCAGTCCGAACTGACTCAATCCATCATAAGTTGATGATTTAGTGAGTCAATTTAACCCGACTTATTTTTTAATGAGCCAACAAAATTCAAATCTAGCCTGGCCCACCACGGGTTGGCTCACAGTTCACTTAATTAAAAAAATATAAATTTTCTCAGTCAAAACTAAATTATAATTCTAATTAAAATCTAAATAAACTTTAATACAATCCAAATACAAACCAAAATAAAAAAAAAATACAAATTATTTATGTGTTGGCTAAAAAAAACAACCTAACATGACCCAAATGTAAAGCCCAACTTAATAAAAAGCACTTGTTTGACCCTTTTATCTGTGGGTTGGTGAATCAACCCAACGGGTTCAACCCGGGTGAGCCGAGTTCTAGATGAGTCGGGTCAAAAATCAACCTGTATTGAAATTTGTAAAATGATTTCAACCCAACCTGACCCAATACTGTGATGAGTCAGATTGACTCGTGAGTTCCAACTCATTTTGCTAGCTCCAGTCAAAATGATGATTTTTTTTTATTTGATAGAAAGACTCTTATAATTTGTTCTGTACGGAATGCTTTTGTTATAATGTTTTCTATAAAGTCTTGTTTTTGTTAGTTTCATCAAACGACACGTTATGTAGAAACATTTGAAACTAGGAAAATCAACCCAAAAGAAATTGCTGTATCAATTAAATTAAATAGTGAATTGTTTTTTTTTTTTAATGTATAAGAAGAAGTATAGTGTGGTAAATATCATGAAATTCAGAATGATTTAATGCATTGAGTTGGTATATGTTCAATAATTAATAAAAGGAGATAGTTGATGTCCTTTTTAAATTCTTTAAATTCACCATTTTTAAACTTTTTTTTTTGTAATGTTAAGTCAGAAGCCAAAACTGTTGATGATTAAAAAGGACATAGGTGTTCCGTATCATTTCTTGACGTGTAAGATAAAGACGGTGCAATAAAATAAGTTGTAATAGTTTTTACATAAAAATTAGATACTAATATTAAGTTTAATTAAAATATATTATTTAATTTTTTTTTAAATATTGGTCAAAATAACCGAGTATCTAAAGTAAAGGTTTAAAAATTAAACTTTGATTATATTTTGAAAAGTTATATA
>Ga0209589_1011578_pt1 | contig 12350 bp, 11 predicted proteins | sample CowpeawhiteBW_FD_187525 | JGI IMG/M metagenome (GOLD analysis project Ga0209589, IMG submission 187525) | Root nodule microbial communities of legume samples collected from California USA - Cow pea white BW (SPAdes) (version 2) | ecosystem: Host-associated > Plants > Roots > Nodule | place: USA...
GGATTCACCATTTGCTTCTGATTTTGAATCTGTGGTTTGGAATGCAAAAGTTGTCTGGTAAGGAACTGTGAAAATGATTTCTCAATAACCAATTTCAGAGTTTTAGTTTTGAATGACTGTTGATCTTATTACTTTGCTTGAGGACAAGCAAGATGCTAGGTTGGGGGGAGTTGATAAGTGCCAAAATTCAGTAAAGATTCATAACAAAATCTGGCACTTATGCTTTTAATAGGTGTTCATTTCATATTGATTCTCCCTAAATCTAAGTTTCAATCACATGCTTCCAAGTTTTGAATTAAATAATCATTTGATCCTATTTTGTGGGTTTTTCAGGAAAGATTAAAGAGAACTCAAGAAGAGTGAAGGGGAAAGCAAGAAATAGAGAAGAAAAGGAGGAAAATCTGCTACAGGTCGCTCAGAACTAAGGTGTTTCGCTCAAGCTAGGACAGGCTTACCCAAAAGTTAAAGTCTTCTCGCCTAAGCGAGATACTTGCCGCCTTTCTCGCTCAAGCGAGATTGATCTCGCTTAAGCGAGATTTCGTGAAGAAGCCATGCCTAGTTTTTCAATTCTCGCCTAAGCAAGAACGTGGTTGCCCAAGCGAGACCTTCCTTCAACCTGAAGAACTCTATCTCGCCTAAGCGAGATTCCGTAGCCCAAGCGAGAGTTCGGGCTGCATATATGTTTTGGAGATTCAGAACTGAGGGGAGCTTGGAAATTTGGGGAGAAGAACGCGTCCGTGCTGCAGAGATGCTACTAGGAGCATCACAAATCTTATTTCTTCTTCTTCTTCTTCTTAGTTCTTAGGATTTGATGGCTACCATGAGTGGCTAATCTTCTCCTTTGGGATTGAATGTAGTCTACTCAAACTTGGATGTAATCTGGTGATATTTATATATAGCATTTCTGTTTTACTCAGTATTGGTATTATTGTTATGCTCTTAATGCTTACTTCTATTTAATCAATAGATGTTTTGATTTTGATTTTTAGATCTGACTGGAAAGTATTTCTGAAAATCTGATTTGAACAATGATACTTGATATACTGTGATGCTAGGAATAGATCTCAATATATCAATTGCTTTAACACTCGACCGTAATGCTGGATAGTTTGTTGAATATGTGAGGAATCAATATTCAGGGAACTAATCTTATGAATTTTATACGCGAGGGATCAGTATAAATGATTTTTGAGTGTGCATCAATATTGGTATTTTCAGATGTTATATATTATATTCATCCAGATTACAGACAAGGGAGATAGATGAAATTCAATCCCAGTTTCTTATACTGTATTTTTCTAAACTTTTCCGCTTTTACTGTATCAATTTTACGCAATAGTTAATGTCAAATCAAATTAAAATCTTTGTATATATATGTTGATCTAGATAATTAATTATTTTAACTAAATCCGTTCCTCGTGGGTTCGACACTCTTACTTCAAATCATTATACTACAGTTGACTTTTGGTACGCTTGCCAAGAGATCAACACCTTGCATAACTTTCATTTTTCTTTTCAATTTGACCCTTACTTGCTCATGTAACTTCTTCACATAGTCAGCTTTAACCTGTGCTTCTTTATGCTTAAACATGGAAATGTTAGGCATAAGCAGCATATCAAGAGGAGTTAAAGGGTTAAATCCATATACAATCTCAAAAGGTGAATAATAAGTTGTGCTATGGACAACCCTATTATAAGCAAACTCAACATGAGGCAAACATGCTTCCCAGGACTTAAGATTTTTCTTTAAAACAGTCCTAAGTAATGTACCTAATGTTCTATTGACTACCTCAATTTGACCATCAGTTTGTGTGTCACAAGTAGTAGAAAATAACAATTTAGTACCAATCTTACCCTATAAGGTCCTCCAAAAGTGAGTAAGGAATTTTGCATCCTATCAGTACAAGAAAAACCGATATTATCGATGGTCAAAATCCGTCGGTAATGGTCAAAATCTGTCGCTAAATCAACATTATCGACGAATTATCGACGGTCAAAAATCCGTCAGTAAAATGGTTATCGGTAAAATTTTACCGACGGAAATCATGTTTCGTCTGTAATTACTGATGGAAAAATCCGTCAATAAATCTGTCAGTAATTATCGACGAAAAAATCTGTCGGTAAATCTGTCGGTAATTATTGATGAAAAAATTTGTCGGTAAAATCCGTCGGTAATTACCGACCAAAAAATCTGTCAGTAATTACCAAAAAATCTGTCGGTAAATTTGTTGCATTGTTCATCTTCTTCCTCCTCCCTTTTTTAATTATTTTTTTCGTGGTCGCCGTTGTCGTTGTCGTCGCTGCCACCCTCATCGTCGCTACCATCATCGCCACCGCCGCCGCCGTCGCCACCGCCACCGCCGCCACCGTCACCGCCGCTGCCGCCGCCGTTGTCTTCTTCTTCCTCCTCTTTCTTCTTCTTCTCCTTCTCCTTCTTTCTCTTCTTCTTCTCCTTCTTCCTCTTCTTCTTCTTCTTCTTCTTCTCCTTTTTCTCCTTCTCCTTCTCCTTCTTCTTCTCTTTCTCCTTCTTTTTCTTCTTCTCCTTCTTTCTCTTCTTCTTCTCCTTCTTCTCGTCTTCTTCTTCTTCTCCTTCTTCTCCTTCTTTTTCTTCTTTTCTTCTTCTTCCCGTCTTCTTATAAGGTGAGATTTGGGCGGGAAAATTCCCGCTTCTTTTACCGACGGATAAATCCGTCGGTAAATTCGTCGATCAAAAAAATTAAATTATCGACGGATTTTACCGACGGATTTTAAGTTATGTAAGTATCGACAGATTTACCGACAGAAAAATCCGTCGATAATTCAAATTTGGGCGGGAAATTTTCCGCTTCTTTTACTGACAAATTTTTCCGTCGATAAATCTGTCGGTAATTCAAATTTGGGCGAAAAATTTCCCGTTTCTTTTACTGACAGAAAAATCCGTTGTTAAAGAAAATTTGCATTACCGTCGATAATTAAAATTTGAGAATCCGTCTATAAAATCCTTCGGTAATTCAAATTTATCGACAATAATATATCTGTCGGTAAAATTTCGTCGGTAATTTCAGTTTTTTTTGTAGTGTATCACTCACAATGCTCCTTCATAGTCCATGAAGTCTCACTATTTCCTTGAAAAATAAGTCAGCCACATGACAAGCATCATCCACCTTCTTGCAAGTTATGGAGTGTGTCATTTTAGAAAACTTGTCAACAATTACAAACACATAATCCTTTCCATTCTATGTTTTAGGCAGCCTCATAACAAAGTCCATAGAAATGTTAATCCAAGGATATTTAGGAACAAGCAAAGGAGTATATAATCCATGAAGCTTAACCTTAGATTTAGCCTTTTTACACACAATGCATTCATCACAAAACTTATGCACATCATGTTTCATATGAGGTCAAAGAAATGCTCTTGCAAAATGTCCAAATCTTTTGAACCCTAAAATGACCCATCAAACCCCCCTTATGTGATTCAGTCACTAGAAACTCTCTAATGGAACACTTCGACACACACAATTTATTTGCATTAAACAAGAATCCATTATGCCTATAGTAACCATTTTCAGAAAACTTTTCACATGTAGCAAATATTTCAGCAAAATCCACATCATCCTTATACATGTCTTTCAAAGATTCAAGACCAAATAGTTTAGTTTCAAGCACAGAAAGCAATGCATGCCTCTTAGAAAGGGCATCGACCACTATATTTCCTTTCCCCTTTTTATACTTGATGATGTGTGGAAATTGGTCCAAAAACTCTACCCATTTAGCATGCCTCTTATTAATCTTACCTTGTCTTTTTAAGTATTTCAAGGACTCATGATCACTGTGAATGACAAATTCTTCGGGTAACAAATAGTGTTACAAAGTCTTTAAAGCTCTAACCAAAACATAAAATTCCTTGTCATAAGTGGAATAGTTAAGGGCAGCCCCACATAACTTTTCACTAAAATAAGCAATTGGATGTCCATCTTGCAACAAAACAGCCCCAATACCCACATTTGATTCATCACCCTCAATTTCAAAAGATTTTGCAAAATTAGGCACGATAAGAATAAGTACATTAGTTAGCTTATGCTTAAGGGTAGAAAAAGCCTCCTCTTGTTTCTCTCCCATTTAAAACCCACATTCTTTTTAACAATTTTATTTAGAGGTGTAGCCAAGTTACTTAAATCCTCAACAAATCTCATGTAGAAACTTGATAAATCATGAAAACCCCTTACCTCACTCATGGTTTTAGGTGAAGACCATTCTTGGATGGCCTTGACCTTTTCCTCATCAACTTGTACACCTTTAGCACTCACAACAAAACCCAAAAATACCACATGATCAGAGTAAAAAATGCATTTTTCCAAATTGGCATACAATTTTTCTTTTCTAAGCACATTCAAAACAGATTGCAAATGCTCCACAGGCAACTCAAGACCGGTACTATAGATCAGAATATCATCAAAGTACACCACAACAAATTTACCAATAAACTCTCTTAAAACATGGTTCATTAATCTCATAAAAATACTGGGTGCATTTGTCAAACCAAAAGGCACAACCAACCACTCATACAATCCATATTTAGTTTTAAAGGCAGTTTTCCATTCATCATCTTCTCTAATCCTAATATGATTATAGACACTTTTAAGATCAATTTTAGAAAACACACATGCACCATAAAGTTCATCATGAAGATCATCTAACCTGGGAATTGGATGCCTATACTTGATGGTGATGTAGTTTATGACTCTACAATCAGAATACATCCTCCATGATCCATCCTTCTTGGGCACCAAAATCACAGGTACAACACATAGACTCATGCTATCCCTCATCCATCCTTTACTCATGAGTTCAATAACTTGTTTTTCAATCTCTTTGGTCTCTTATGGGTTGCTCCTATAAGCTGGTCTATAGGGCAAAGAAGCTCCCGGAATGAGATCAATGTGATGCTCAATTCCTCTCAAAGGTGGCAAACCATTAGGGACACTTGCTGGAAACACATATTTATAGTCCTGCAAAAGAGACTCAATACTAGAGGGCAATTCAAATTTGCCAAATTTGCCAAATTGGTTAGCATTTAAAATTTGATTTTGATAAAACAATAAGTAGAGGGGCTGCTCCTTACGTCCCTTTCTCTTGCTAAATAAAGTTGCTTACTCTAAAGTGTTTCATTTTCTCTCATTTTACTCTCAAGTGTTTCACTCTTTTTTCTTTTTCCTTTCAAGTGTTTCACTCTTTCTTTCATTTGCTAACTTTTCTCTCATTTTTATTTAATCCTCACACACCTCTGTAGGAGATAAAGGTTTGAAAACCACTTTTTTATCTTGATTCATGAAATAAATTTTGTTAGTGAACCCATCATGAATGGCTTTGATGTCATACTGCTACGGTCTTTTGAAGTATTTTTCCTTCGTTAGAAAGCACTGAATTGCTAGAGGAGGCAACACCTTCTTTCTTTACTTTATCCCTCCAGTTTGAAGAATTGAAATCGGTAGAACTCTTTCTTGTTGTACTCTTTCTTTTAATTTGTTGTTCTACCTGTTTGGCCTTATGTAAAAAATCCTCCATCTCCACAAACTCCTGCAACTCAATAACATCTCTAATATCATGATTTAATCCATTAAGGAAATGTTCCATAGTTCTTAGGATCTTCTCCAATTTTGGCTGTGGTGATAAGAATTTCCATCTCCTTATAATACTCCTCCACTCGATTGCTTCCTTGAGAAAGTCATTGTAGTTTCAATTTTAAGTCCCTGTGGAAGTTAGGAGGTATATACCATTTCCTCATGACCCTTTTCATCTCGGCCCAAGTATCCACCAAATGCTCCTCATCTCTAATTCTTTCTCTTTGCAACTTGTTCCACCAAATTAAAGCATAATCAGAAAATTCAGCTGCTGCAAGCCTTACCTTTTGCTCCTCACTATAACTATTGTAAGAAAATACATGCTCAATTTTAAGCTCCCACTCCAAGTAAGCTTCAAGATCACTCCTCCCCTTGAAAGGTGGCTCATTCAACCTTACTCCTTCTATTCTCCCTTCATTCTCACTATATATAAGGTGTTTGAAAATTTTCTCACCCACTCAAGTGTTTGCACTCACAGATTGGCTTTTACTATAATTAAACACTCTTGCCTTTTACCACTCAAATTCTCCTTGAGTTCTTAGGCAACAAGAGATTATGGCCACAACAAAGAACAATTCTCCAATATGTGCACAAAAATGCTTATAGGTAGACAAAGAAAGGTTAACAAAGAAAAAGGCTAAGAAAAAATAGGTAAAAAAAAGAAGAAATCAACAACAATCCTTCAAGAACACCAATATATTACCTTATAACAAATTTCTTAGAAGCATGAATCATTTGGCCCAATTTTTTTTATCACTTTCAATATAATTACGAATTGTAGTAACTTTTTTTTTTAAATTTTCGCAAGGCCTAACTTTTGCAATGATTCAACACAATCATAAATAATACGATTAATAAGGTAATGAATTGGTAAATTAAGAAAAAAAGGAAGTATGCTACCAATTTGACGTTCAAACCCTTAAGCTGAAGCTCTGAATAGAAAATTATGTGAATCTCATTGCACAAGGGTTGACTTAGGATCTTTAGGGTTAGAACCAGTTATGACCACATGATAATTTTGGGTAGAATTGGTTTTTCTTTCTGAAAATTGTATGAAGAAGAAGGAAATAAGAGGTGAATATAAAAGTGAAAGGAAAAAATCACTCTTTCCAAAGGAGGCAACACAGAAAGGATGGAAAAGTCCTTTGATACAGCCAAGGGTTCTTAAATCACTTAAGAACTAGGAGAATCACTCTCACTATTTGATAGAAAGGATAATTTCTGAACAAAACTCAACTTGATTTTATTGATAAAAATGGTTCAGCTTATATAGGAGCTTTAACCATCAGAATTACAAAAGACCCATTAAATGTCATTATATCCCAATAGAGCTAATAATAATCCACTCAAGCTAATAATGGTCCACTATTTAATGGCTGATTGTAACTGAAATTGTGGCAGCCAAAAGTCATCCAAAAGTATTCAGCAAAGCTCATCTTGGTCTTCCAAAGGCTGGTTCTTAAGTTGTGTAATGGGCTCTTATTACAACTTGAAAATAAAACAAAACTAAAGGCCATTAATTGGTTAACTCGAAACATAATTTGGTAAGCCAATTTTACAAAATATTGGGCCCTTATTTAAACAAACTAATAACTTAAAGAAACTGTAGCAAATTGGTATATATTAGTTCTTCTTCATTTGGGCCATGATGCAATTCACAACCTTGGTCTTTTCTCCTTCAAACTTGGGCTTGTATTCGAATAATATGGACAACACTTGTTGTAGAGCTTCTTTTGCTTTCCTTGCTCTAGACCTTGTCATAGGTTCTCAAAGTTCTTCAAGTGGATCCTTGTCCGTCCTCATTGTCACATCTCCATCATTTATTTGAAAGGAGCCAAGTTATATTAGTATGATTATTTTTAAAATTAGGATATGAATTATTGTTTTTAGAATATGAGAAATATCCTTAAATGGTTTTCTTTTTGAAGATAGAAATACATCTATTATTATTTCACACATCTTAATATTCTAAATATAGAATAATTTTTTTACCTATCCTTCTATACTCAAAATTAAGGATAAAATAAATTTATATTTATGGATTTTATTTGAATGTGTGTATATACAGATACAAATAAATAAATTAATTGAATATAAATATGAATAATACCATATTCTTGGAGCACATTGAAGGAAACCACTGGAGTTTATCAAGATTCATCAAGATTGAAGTATCACATTGGTCTTGGCTTTGCAAGATGAAGGGAAAATTTGATTAATCAAGTGCATTCAATATGATTACTAATTTTTAGTGTTTGTATGTGTTATCTAAAAATCACTTAGTGTGTGATTGTGTTTAGTGTAAGTGTGTGTAGTCTTGCATAAGAATTTTTCTTGTCCTGTGTCTTAGAGTTAAAATTTTTTTAAGGGCTTTGTTAATCTTGTAAATCTTGAGACATAGTGAAAAAATTCTCTAGCTACGTTTGCTATGGAAAACTGGATGTAGATTCTAAGGAATCGAACTAGTATAAACCTCTTGTGTATGAGTTCTATATTTTCTTCTCTTTATTTTTGTCATGGTATAAGCAGTCCAACACTTAAGCATCCGATCAGTTTGTGTTAACAGGCTTTTCTTTTAAGGTTAAAATACCTTTTTGGTCACAATTTTTGTCAAGTTTTGTCAAATTAGTCCTAGTTTTGTTTTGGTGCTCAAATAGGTCCCGATTTTCGTCAATTTTATTCAATTTGGTCATTTTTTACTAACACTGTTTAAATCATTAACGGTCATGAAAAATGAATGTCACGTATCACTTCGTGATTTTTTTTAAATATTTTTTAAAATTTTTAATTTTTTGAAATTCTTTAAATTTTATTTTAATTTTTTTAAATGTCCATTTGTCAACCTAGTAGCGTGCCACATGTTAGAGTCAATGTTTTATATTCAACTTAGTCCTTATATTTGTTATTTTTGTTCAATTTAGTTCCAATTTTGTTTAAAATTGAGTAATTTTGTCCCTCTCGAAATTGAGATCAAATTTAATTTTTATATAAAAGTTAATATGATGTGAATTTTAATATATTTAATAAAAATTTGAATTTTAAGATAAAAATTAAATTTGGTCTCAATTTGGAGAGGAACAAAATTGGTTCATGCTAAAAAAAAATTAGGGCTAAATTGAACAAACATAACGAATATATGAACCAAATTGAATATAAAACATTGACTCTGACACGTGGCACGTTGTTGGGTTGATTTGTGGACATTTAAAAAAATTATAAAAAAATAAAAAATAAAAAATCACAAAGTGACATGTGACAATCACTGTTCATGATTATTAATGATTTAAACGGTGTTAGCAAAAATAGAATAAATTGAATAAAATTTAAGAAAATTAGGATTTATTTGATCACATAAACAAAATTATAACTGATTTTATAAAAGTTGATGAAAATTGAGACAAAAAAGTATTTTAACTTTTTTTAAAAATTGATTTTGAAAAGATCAAAATAAGCTAAATTTTTTTGTAAAACCAATTTAACCCCTATGTCAAAAAACACACCTTTTTACCACTACAATGTTTTTTTATAAATAAACACTCAAACAAAACAAAGAGACATTGATGCAATTATGTGAATAAGCTCTCCAATAAATTGTCACAATCAAAAATGAAAACGCAAATATTAACAAAACCAATGAAGATGTAAAAATGAATACCCAACCACCACCATTTCATCGTTAGATGTCAAACCCTAACTCATACATTTTCGTTATTTTCGCACAATAATAAATGAGGAAGGAACCATGGTCCTAATTTATAAAAAAAATTTACGTCGGACAATAAGACGTCCGATGAAAATTAGTTTCATTGATTTACAAAAATACCACCTTATTTTTTTATGTGAACTTCTTCACCATTAGACATAAATTAGGTGACATAAATGATTATTTTTGTGTTAGTGAGTAATACATAAAAGATATTAAACTCTTATTTCTAATGTATGTGATATTTTTTGTTTAACTTTTAAGATATGGTATCACTACTTAGAAGGACTTAAAGTTTTTACCAAAAACTTATCTTATAGCGCAAACATAAAAAGGGACTATAAAATCTCCAAACCAACATTTGTATAAGAAAAAACCAATGTAAAAAATAATTGGTGGAATTTTTGTAATTATGACAAGTTTGACGCCAGCTCCTAACGAAACAGACATCTAATTGTGGTTTGACGATGGCCTCCTAGATTTTGATTATGAAAGTTTTAGTTTTATCTTAATTGTTTTAGTTTTGATAGTTTAGTGTTAATAGTTACATTTTGTTTTAATAACTTTAACTTTGATATATAATCTGCGCTAGTAAATTTTATTAGTTGTGCTACAATATATTTTATTTTTGAAGTTTGGGTAAATTGTAAATACAAACAAAAAAGGCATAATTTGATGTTTATTAATGTACTAACAAATGTCAAATGTTGCTCAATTTTAATTTGAAATGGAGCTAATTGGACGTCTATGTATTGTGGCATCCATCACTAAGGGATGTTAGATCCTTACCTAACTAATGTTCTTGAATGTTTGTTTTAATCACCAACATCTATTTGACGTATCCAAATTGTTAGAGTTTAGTCTGACGTCAAAGGTCATAAATACTAGACATAAAAACTTTTTTTGTGTTTGTGTAGATTAAAAAGGTTGTAAAATATATTGAAGATATTCTCAACTTAAATAAAACTTTCTCCAAGTAACTTATTTTAAATATAAATAATTTTCACGAGATTAAAAAACTATGAATAAACTCATTCACAGCTACTTCTATATCTAAGTTGCTAAATCAGTTTAGAAATCTTAATTCCAATTACTTGCTACGTATATTATGAGTCATGTTCAAATGATAAATAATAAAATTTAAATGAATTCAGCACAATTTCTTTTCTTGAGTCTTTAATTTAGTTCAATATGAAAAATATAATCCCACGCTCCTAACACTGTGACCAAGACCATCACGAAATTAATTGTTTTTTTTTTTTTAATTTTGTAGTTTATCTAGACTGTATATTGTATATTAGAATAAAATTAAGACTGTCCTTTTGGATTACTATTCACAAGTAATAGGAAGATGTGATTTGAGATATTTTTTGTGTTCGTTTGTACTTAATGGAAACTGATGCAAAGAGTAGATATGCGAGATTGAAGACATTATGGTATCCCGCTTTCACGAAGAAATGTGAGCGATTTCAGTCATTTTACTGAAATAGTCTCAAATAAGGTTTAGAGCAACACTCTTAACCTATGGTGGATTATCCGAGGGACTGGGAGGGCCATGGTCCCCTAAATATTTTTTATTTTTTTTAAATTATGTATATGTTTTTGAAATTTTAAAATTTTGTTGAAAGTTTTAAATTAAAAGTGGTATATTTTAGAAATTAATAAAAATTAAATTGTGTGTCTTTTTATTTTTTTTGTAAAACAAACCATTTAATGTATTTTTTTTGTTTATGTTTTCGTCCAAAAATATCATATTGTAACTAAAAAATCAAGATTAAATTGAGATTAAAAAAATTAGAGGACCAACTTGATATAAAAAAATAATTAAAACAAATATTTATTAAGATATTTTATATATTGTACTAATCTCTCACTCCCATATGTTTTTTTCTTGGAAGAAAAAAAGAAGTTAGATTATTTTTTCTCCCATTTGTCATTTGTTTTCTTCCTTTATCTAAGTAAAAAAAAAAGTAACTTTTTCTTGTCTCACTTGATATGAAATATTAATTTAATAGTTATTAACATCATTTTTTTTTATCTCATGAAATTTTGTATATTCACTTTTTATGAATATAGAAGAAAAAATAATGTATTATATATTTTTTCATAATTAATTTTTAATTGTGACTTGAATATAATATATTTTTCTTTTAATAAATGCATCTCTCAGTTTTTTATTAGATTATGATAAATTATTTTTTAATATTAATTTTTTGGTTTAATTATGCCTTTGGTCCCCATTTTGGAGTCAAAATCTCAAAATGGTACCCAAATTTTTAAAAGTCTTAAAATAGTCCCTTTTTTTGTTGAAATGTCTCACGTTTGCCCTTTCCGTTAAGTCAACGTTGATGCCGTTAAAGGGAGTGTCACGTGTCAGTTCCTCGATTTTTTAAATTTTTTTTTGAATTTTTTTTATTTTTAATTTTTTTTGAATTTTTTTAAAAGAATCAAAAAATTGTCACGTGTCAAGATGTTATCATGTCACGTGGCAATGACAGTGACAGTGTCAATACTATGCCAGGTGTCATTTTTTTAAAAAAATCAAAAAATTGCCACGTGTCAAAATGTTATCATGTCACGTGGCAGTGACAGTGACACATGTCAATATTATGCCAGGTGTCATTTTCTTAGTCTCAATTTGATCCCTTTATTTTAATTTGTCTCAATTTAGTCCCAATTTTTGTAAAAATGAGCAATTTTGTCCCTCTTCAAATTGAAACAAAATTTAATTTTATATAAATGTAATACAAATATTTTTATTAAATTTGATATTTTTATTCAAATTGATATTTTTATTATATATTTTTAACATAGCTAAGTTTATTTAAAATTATGTTTCATATTCAACTTTACTTAAAATTGTTTTCAAATTTTAAATTTATATGTGTTTTATTGTAACATGAACTAGTTAATCTACGAATTTTTTTCTATTAACATTATTTTTTATTAACAACTTTTAAACCATTTTAAATAAAGTTCAATGTAAAATATGAATTAAATGAACTTAATTTGGTTAAAAATATTTACTTGAAATATCAATTTTGATG
>Ga0209589_1011583_pt1 | contig 12344 bp, 8 predicted proteins | sample CowpeawhiteBW_FD_187525 | JGI IMG/M metagenome (GOLD analysis project Ga0209589, IMG submission 187525) | Root nodule microbial communities of legume samples collected from California USA - Cow pea white BW (SPAdes) (version 2) | ecosystem: Host-associated > Plants > Roots > Nodule | place: USA...
ATATATATATATATATATATATATATATATATATATATATATATATATATATATATTTGTTCATCACAAAAATTTGTTATTTATATATTTTGTTTATTTTAAAATATTTCAGTATAGTTCTTTAAATTTTTCAAAAAAATCATTTTAATTATTGTAATTCGATTTTAAATTATAGATATAGTGTGTAAATTTTAATTAGAAGTTATAGAAAAAAATTGTAATGATAAAAATTTCATCCAGTTTTTTTTTCTGTCACCTAGACTTGCAGTAGGTTATGTAAATCCCCTTTTTTTGTTTTATTGGATGGACTAGACCAAATGTTTGAGGTCCATGTCAGCTCATAAGGAGGCCTCCAGAACCCCTTTAGCTTGAGCGAGCGCCTTTAGTTTGAGTGAGGGACTCCTTTCTCCTGAGCGAGAGTTCCTAGCTTGAGTGAGATTGATGTAGAGACGTGCTTTAGAACTGTTTTCCTTTATGTTTTGGTTGTTTGGTTGCATCATGATGTCATGTGTGGTTTATGAGATTAAATGGGGTTGAGACTTTGTTGTGGATATGGAATGAATCATGGATTGATTGGTTGATTGAGCATTGACATGAAATTATAATGCTTGAGATAAAATTGTGATTGTGGTGTGAGGAACATGAATGTGGCATGAGATAGACGTAATTCCATGAACCTCTCCGTGAGATTTCATGGTGGTGTTGTAGTATATATAATTAGATAATGATTCAAGTAAGGTTGCATCCTAAAACTCTAAAGAATCAGTTAGTCTCACGTAGAGCAGACCGATTCAAGTGGTAAGAGTAGCAGGAGGCCCTAGTCTTTGGCAGGATAATGGCTCTAGATGATTGAAGGCTAACCTTGTGTGTGGTAGGGTGAAACCCATTGGCAATGACTCTGTAGAGCAGTAGAGGCCACCACAAGTGTAGACATGCAGTGAATCTGATCTCTTTATATGTATCTGGATAATTGAGTTATAGAGTCATATTGCTTGTTTGCTATCACATGATTGGGTGCCTAATGTTTGGCCTATTATAATCTGCTTTAATTATTTGTTTGTTATAACATGTTCAAAATCTCTTCTTACTCTAGTTTACCCTTTTTGTTTGTTGTCTATTTGGCTTTCCTTTTTGCAATGATCACCAAATTCTTGGTGTGAGCAGAAATGGGAACCCCTGGTGATCGTAGTGAGGATGGAAATGCTGCAGCCTAGTCTAGCATGGGTGGTTTTCACTCCTGGGAGCATATTTTTGTGGGCACTTTTGCCTTGTTATTTTAATTGCTCTGTTGAGTAAATCCTTACTAAATTGTTGCCTTGTTTATATTCTGTTATTGGCAATATTTTTGTGCCTTAACTTTTTCTTTCCGTACATTATGAATGATCGTAATGGTTGATTCATAAATACTTTATGTCTGTGCTCTTTATATATATATATATATATATATATATATATATATATATATATATATATATATATATATATATATATATGGCATCCTATTTGTTAGAATTATTCTGTTAAATTGGGACATTACAGGTTACTTTTAGGATGTCAACGAGTTGGGTAGGGTATAGGTAGTAGCTCCCCTGTATCCTACCTGCCAAATAAATATCCATTCTGTACCCGTACTATATCAGTGCGGGTATTCGTTATGTGGGTATCCACATAATTTTTTAATATCCACGGATATCTACAGGTATTCGTAAGTATTTAAAAAAGAAATATTTAATATTTAATAACAAATTTTAATCATGAATTCAAATAAAAATACAATACATAACATTTATAAAATTCAAACAAAGTGAAAATGACCCATTTAAATAGTGTTGAATAACAATTTACAAATAAATGAAGATATTTTAAACTAATCAATAAAAAATAACTCATTCAAGATCAATGTGTTAATGTTTTAATAATTTTTTTAATTTAAATTAGAGTATAGAGGGTACGGGTATCCATGGGTACAAATACTATGATACTCGTACTCGCCCCCATTAACAAGTGGGTATGAAAAATATCCGTACCTGTTACCCGCGGCTATCCATTTTCAATATCTATTATCTACCCATTGCGGGTTTTATTCATGGATATATGTGGGTACGGATTTTTTTGACATTTGTAATTACTCTTATTATTTTGAAGATTTTTTTTCCTAAGATTACATTTTTATATATATTTTCTGTAGCCTTGATTGCAGGAAGCTATTGTTAATAGTTTAAGTATGATATTCATGGCTATTTATTTTGAAGAATTTCTAAATAAATTAAAATTATTTTCCTGCATGTTGTCCTAAGCCGTCTTGCATGTTTAAACAAAATCTATAGATATAGTCCACACATAATCTAAGATGCTGTATCTATAACGACAAGAATCAATACAATATTAACAAAAGTTAAATACATACCTTTATCTCAAATTCCTTTCGAATAGTAGAGTTGAGATCAGTATCCAATGGAATAGCCTTGTAATCAATTATCACTTGAGTCAACTTGTCTGCTTTTAGTATACTTGGAAATAAAGTTACCATCTCAATGCAATGTGCTATTGATAACTCTTTTAAGGATGGGAAATTTAGACTCCCTCTGTAGAAGCTTCGGAGATTCCATAAATTATCAAGATTCAAACAACTGAGTTGCCAAAATATTATTTCATCCTCATCTGATACATCCCCCTCTTTAGACACTATTTCTTCAATTGATTTACACCATATTATCTCCATTCTTTGGAGTTGAGCCAAACTTTTGGCGGTTGAAGATGTGAACAAATATGACAAGTTATCACAATTTTCTACTTTTAAACATATCAGATTTGAGAAAGACACTGTGCATGTTACCAAGTTTTCTAAACTGGAACAACTAATGACTTCAAAAGTTTCTATATTTCTGACAAAGGGCTCAGTCCAAGAGTTCTCTAACCCAATGGAAACTAGCTCCCCAAGAGACTCCAAGCGTAATTCTTTGAGCTGTAAGAGAAGTTCACTATTATTAGGTCTTTGATAGCAGAAAATCAGCTTGAAGGAACTACTACACACCACAAGCTTCTCTACATATGGCAACTTCGTAGAAATCCATACTCCGGAAATTCATCACACTCAATATCAAAGCACAGAGTAAGAACTTTTATCTTGTGTAAAAGGTTTCTCTGAAATTCTCCATTCACAATCATATTCAATTCATTTTCACCCACTGTCAGATGCTGTAAGTTGGGTGTAATTAGCTACAAAGAGAAACCAATAGTGAATTAACAGAAGTTTACCACAGCCATAGATTCGGCTCTCTCTATATTGAGATTGTGAACTTTCATGCTAAAATAAAGCTGATATTAAAAAAAAAAAAAGCCTATTAAAAAAAACAAAAACAGATGAACTAGCCAGTCCAGGTTGCTACTAATAAGGCGGTACCCTATGTTCTCAAACGATTTTGAGTTTAAAATTATTGTTTAGATGAAAAGTTTGATAAATGAGATGAATAGTGTTCGTACGTGAAGAAAATAATGAAAAAACTTTGGATGGTTGGTAGGAGAATACTTTTAACACATGATATATGATACAATATGCATGTACAAGAATGTATGTAATTGACTTGGAAATAATTCCCAAACCTCAAATATTGGTGTTGAATCATGAATGCAAGACATAGTATTATGCTTGAACTTGGGCAAATCCCATAGTGTCAATGATGTCACACCGGGAAACATAAGCTTGGGATTTGTTTGTTTTGGATGATCTGGATTGGCCTCTGTAACAATTTGAGCAGTATCTTCATTCCAAACAGTTTCCAGATTTGGCAGCTTCCATAAAACCAAACTCTTGAGAGGAAAAGTGGTTGTGTCTTGTGTTGTACATTTGACATCAAATATGGTTTTGACAGAATCACAGTTTCGAACTTCCAATGTTTGCAATTGAGGTAATAAAGGAAGCAAAGTGAAGGGGAGTACATATGATAGAAATTGACACCCATTGACAATCAAGGTTTCCAAGTCTCTGAAGAAAAAGTGTGGGATGTGCAGAGAGACACGCCATATCTCTTGTAGATCTGCCCTGTCTCTGAACTCAAGACTCCGTAGCCAAGCCCATGATCCTCTCTTTCGAAATCACCACATGTAAACGAATAAATAAAAATATGAATTTAATCTATTACAAGGATAAACAAATATTTATTTTTAACAATTTTCTAGAAGTATGATATGCATCGCCAACTTTATTTATAATTAATTATTCAGAAACGTACCGAAGAACTTTAATATTTTTTCTTTCCAAATTACATTTTTATTAAAAAAATTATATTTGAAAACAAGGTAAAATTTGAGTTAGATTTAACTCTATTTAATTTTCGTCAAAATTGAAATTCGTTTCCACGGTCAACCTTCATTAAAAATTATATAATTTGCTTTGGCAATTTAAGCATAGAAGTTAACTATAAAAATTCTAACTATTTTATAATTAACTTTGTCTTTGTTTTAATTGAATTCTAAAGTTTTTAAAATCATTATGTTCTGTTATTTTTATGTAACACTATCCTTTTAAGTTTAGGAATTTAATTAAATAAATATTAACTTAAAGGTTTAATAGAATTTTTTTTTCAATTTAATTTTTGTCGGAATTATTCAATACCATCTTTTAACTTTTTCTTTTTAATGTAATCATTTTTTTTTTTGTTAAAAGATTCAATATCATTTCTTCCCTTAAAGTGAGAAACATCATGAATAATAGGTGACAGTGAAATATTGGTGTCATATTAAATAACTTAGTCACATTGGACAATGTGTGACACAGATATATCTTCTGTAGCTTTTACGTTTATGATTTTCTGTTTTTATGTTATCGATAGAGATATGGTTAATATCTTTTGTTATTTATTATGTTTATGATTTTTTTGTTTTTATGCTGCTTTTAATTTTTTATTTTTTATGGGTTGAATATTTTTATATATTTAATGTCTTTCTTTAATAAAGGCAGCAAATATTGATTTAATAAAAATGTTATTAAGGTTATCTTTTATCAAATTCTCTTCTCCAATATACTTATATGATTATATGATATCAGATTAGTCTTGCTTTATTGTTCTCGTCCTCTCTCGTTTTTTCATGTCCTCTCTCGTTTTTTCATGACCACTTCTCAATTGGATTATCTCACCAATCTAACAAATCTCCTTTTATGTTTTAATGTTATTCTATTTTTTTATTTTATTTGATATTTTAGGTTTTATTCGATAAAAGTGTAAAAGATAAATATGTGAATTATATTTTACAAATAATTGAAAATCTTAGAAAATTGAGAAAATTATGAACATAATAAGTGGAATATTGAATAGTCAAAGATTATTAACAATATCAGATATCTACAAGTTGGTTAGTCAAATTACAAGTCAAGTAGCTAATTTTCTCATTCACGAAGTTAGGTGTAATGTATTCTTAATTCTATATGAATTATTCATTTGATGTAATTTTTTTCTATAATCTCTTATGTTTTATTCTTTTTTAACTGCATATTATATGAATTTTGCACATGCGAGAGTCTATACAATGGTCCAAAAGATAGTTCGGAAGCCTAGATTATCATCTTTAACTGCATGTTCTAGATATGGTGCAAATGTGAGAGTATTGGTTGATAAAAAAGATAGTTTAGAAAATCTGGGTAGGATAAAACAACTTTTGATTTCACATGTTAGACATAGATGCGGTCATTGATCATTCTTAAGCATCAACATATTGGTCATTAATGCAAACGTAATAGGAAAAATTGCTAGACATAAAGTTTTAATTATTATAGCTTAGGCTTGTCTACAATGAAATCGAGGCATGTTACGAACTATATGAGTATGAGAGATGGAAATAATAGTATATTGTTTGTTGTTTTTACTTTGAATGAAATCATAAAACCCAATCTCGATAAAATTTTTATCTTATATTTTTCTCAATCAAATTTGCTTTCATGGTGTAAATTCCTTTTATTCATTATATAATTTAATTATGAGTTTATTTTACATTTAAAGCAACAATGTCTTTCTATTCTCGACCCTTATCGTAATCAACTAATTAATTTAAACTACATTAGTATCCGTGGGATACAATATCTGAACTTGTCCACTATATTCTTTATACGATTTGATATATTTGTCAATTTCGTAACAAGTTTTTGACAGCATTGTCAGGAATTAAAGTTGGTTTAGTTTAATTGTGTTCGTATAGGTTTGTATTTAAAAAAAAAAAAGAGTTTTTTTTCTTTTTATATTCATTGTAACAGCACAAATCATACATCTAATAATTGCTGGATAAAACATGGTTATCCTCCAAACTATCATCAAAAAGAGAATAAAACTACTCATCCAAAGTTGTCAGTTAGTGTGGTTGATTATGCTCCTACTGTTACTGATGATACTCCTGTCGTTACGAATGATCACAATGATGTTCAACATGGTTTCTCTAAAGAGCACTATGCAACCCTCCTTGCTTTAATTCAACAATCACGGCTTGTTTTACCTTATTAGTGGTTGCACTATGAATAAATCAGACTCCAATATTAATTTAAATTTGTTCTGTTTTAGTCAATAATACTATTTCTTGTATTTTGTGACACATGAAACTTGACCATCATTCTAATAAAATTTTACAAATTCTTACTTCACAAAATTCTTCCATTACTTACTTTGTTGTTACTACTTGTTATGCATGTGTCTGTGCGAAACAGAAACGTTTGCCATATAGTAGCTAGGTTTTAAATATTTTCTAACGATTGTTGATCACTTCAGTCGTTTTACCATACAGTACTAGTATTACCAAAACTATTCACTTCTTTGAACTTATTCATATTTATATTTGAAGTTATTTTTCCGCAATTTCTTTGATGGTTTTAAATGTTTTGTAACCATTGTTGATAATTTCAGTCACTTTACTTCGATTCTTTTTTCTGAAAAAATAAAACTGATGTCCGCACATGCTTCAGCATTTTATCCTTTTCATAGAAAATCAATTTTCATGCAAACTAAAAAAGTTAGGTCAAATAACAGCAAAGAATTTTTGTTTAATAAATTTTAACAAAACAAGGATATTTCTCATGAAATCCCCTGTGTTGCCACTCCTTAACAGAATGAGGTTGTCGAAAACATCAACACTTTCTAAATGTGTGTTGAGCTCTTCTTTTTCTATCATATTTACCTAATATTTTTTGGACTTTATTCTTTTAAGCTTGTTGTTCATATTATTAATTAGTAATTATTAATTGTTTACCTACTCCTTTTCTACAAAACAAATCACCTTGTGAGATTGTTTGTTCCATCCAACCTGATTTTTCCAACCTCAAGTTTTTTTGTTGTTTATCATATGTTTTTTCAACTACTGCTAACAAAACTAAATTGTACTATCTATGTATCCCGATATACATATAAAAACATCTAGGTATATGTCTAAGAGTAACATCGGAAAAATATTAAAGTTTTATTTGTACCTTTATTTGTGTAAGAAAAATGTATTCATATTTGGTATATATTTAAATTGTATTTTGAAAGATTGTGTGCTTTTAATAAGCCATTGTTGTATTTATATTACACTTTAATATTTTGTGATACAATATATTTTATTTATTTTAAAATTAGGAAAAAGACAATTCTATTCAAGACTTTTTAAGATAAATAAATGTAAATGTTCTATATTTTGGAATATAAAAAACTTTTCTATATTTAAATTATTGAAACATTTATTTTTATATTATAAAACTGTAAGTTGTATTTTTTATTGATATTCTAGTTCATATATTACTCATAAATAAAATAAAGGTCACAAAACTCAGAAGAATAAAGAACAATTTATTAAAATATAAAGGGTTAAATATGTTTTTGGTCCCTTAATTTTCAGTAAATTTTGGAATTAGTTTATTTCGAAACTTTAGACCAATTTAGTCCTTCATATTTTAAAATACGTGGATTTAGTCCTTTTAATCAAATTTTGTTAAGTTTATTTGACATTTCAAACACATTTCATAATAGTATTTGACTTAACATTGAAGTAAAAATGTGTCAAACAGAATAAACAACTCAAATAAAATCTTGAAATGCGTATGAAACATCAAATAAACCTAATAAAATTTGATTAAAATGACTAAATACACGTATTTTGAAAGATGAAGGACTAAATTAGTCTAAAGTTTCGAAATGGATTAATTCCAAAATTAACTGAAAGTTAAGGGACCAAAAACATATTTAATCCAAATATAAATGATATCTATTCAAAATCTAATAGATTGTTGTTACTAAGTAATAAGGGATAGTAAGTTTCTTTTTTAGAGCTAGTGAAAGTGTAATTTGTATACTTCAAGAGTGGATAATTACAATTTCTATAAAACAATTTAACATGACAGTAATCAAAGCCTTATTTAGTTACTTTTTTTTTTCTTTATTTAAGAAAATAAAAATGATTTAACATACTACTTAGTCTCAATTTGGAAGTTATTAGGATTTATCCGGATAAATCTATAAATTTTTTAACCTGAAAAACACATTATATCTTCTTTTTTTCGTTCCTTACTAATAAGCCTGACTATGGGGCCCTAGAGTCAAACTCATAAGATATCATTATTGACCTATCTAAGTTATTTCTTGAAGATATAGTAAATACATTACACAATTTCCACATAGGACTCAGACATGTATTATAAATGTTCAATAAATAAAAAATATTAAAGACGTACCTTTATAAATTCCTTCCTCATAGTAGAGTTGAGATCAGTTTTCAATGGAATGGCCTTTGATGATCGTTGAAGTATAACTTGAATCAACTTGTCTGCCTCTAGCGTACCTGGACATAAAGTTATCATCTCGCTGCAAGATGTTACTGAAAGTTCCTCCAAGGATGGGAAACTTAAACTCCCTCTGTACAACCTTCTCAGCTTCCATAAACCTTCAAGATTCAAACAACAGAGCTGCGGAAACGTTATCTCATCCTCTGATCCCTCCACATCCTCCTTACACACTATCTCTTCGATTGATTCACAATATGTTATCTCCATTCTTTGAAGTTGACCCAAACTTTTGGCTGTTGAGGACGTGAACAAATATGATAAGCTATCGCAACCTTTTACTTTCAAACATGTCAGATTGGAGAAAGACACTGTGCATGCTACCAAGCTTTTTAAACTTGAACAGCTAATGACTTCAAAGGTTTCTAGATTTTTGACAAAGGACTTGGTCCAAGAGTTCTCTAACCCAATAGAAACCAGCTCTCCAAGGGACTTCAAGTGTAATTCTTTAAACTGTAATAGAAGTCCACCATAATCCACATTATTAGGACTTTGACAGCATAACATCTCCTTCAAGGAACCATCACACACCATAAGCTTCTCTATATTGGCAACCTGATCTAGAATTTCATGTCCAAATACTTCCGAAAGGGAGCAGAGAGTAAGAACTTTTAAGTTGTCTAAGAGGCTTCTCTCAAATTCTCCTCGCAAAATCATCTTCACTCCATTTTTCCCCAGTAACAGGCACTTGTAATAACCAAGAAAAACACAATCCAAAGCTGGTTAGGACTGTTGTAATGGTTTCTATGCAGAGGAAAATGAGTTAAAAAGTTCTTTAAATCTTAGGAGACTGTTAATAAAGATTGTGGAAGCATGAACACATGATATATTATAAAGTAGAATAGCGTAATCTATTCATATTGAAAAATGATAAACAACTATAGGAGGGACAAAAAATTCTGGTTATGATTTGTGTGTTCTTCCCTCCCATTTATATTAATCATCTCAAATTCGGAATTCCAAATTCTCAATCTTTTTTAAACTCACTCTGCTTGTGTATAGCAGAGAAACCAAAAGAAGAAACGGAAAACAATAAGAAATGAGAAACCTAAGGCCTAAGGGAAACATACTGTTCCCATTCACGAAGTACTATTTTTGAATTTGATCTAGATCTTTCATTTTGGAATATTCAATTTGCAGATACTGATCCAATTATGAACAACAAGAAGCAGCTAAAAAATAATACCTTTTGAGTACCGAGTTGATTCTTAGTATGTGAATCTAGAGGCGTATAAATGTCCGACTTGAGTGAGCAGTAGTAAAAATACTTGAACTTGGTCAAACCCCATATTTTCAATGATCTTACGCAGGGACATGGAGACGTAAGCTCTAGACTTTGGTCCGTGTTATCCTCTGCAACAATAGTCATCAATCCTTCACAGTCTTTCACCACTAGATTTTCAAGTTCCACAATATCTCTGGCTACTGATACTGGAAAGACGGTTTTAAGGCATTTACAATCCTCAATATTTACTTCTCGTAAATGGTGCATACTAAGAATTCCATGAGGATTTTCATTCCAAACATTCTTCAGATTTGGCAGTTTGAATAAAAATAAATTCTTCAGAGGAAAAGTAACTAATGTATCTTGTGTTGCACATTTGACATCAAATATGGTTTTGACAGAATCACAGTTTTCAACTTTCAATATCTCCAATTTGGGTAATGAAGAAAGTAAATGGAAGGGTAGCACTGCATCTGATAAAAACCGGCAGTCATTCACTTTCAATGTGGTGAGCCCACTGAAACACAAGTCGGGGATATGTAGTGAGCCATTCCATATCTCTTGTAGCTCTGGCTTACTTTTGAGATCAAGTTGCACAAGTTCTGATATCTGCACGTACGTGTGCAAAAAAATAAATTAAAATATGAAATTTATTATTTATAAGAGCCAATGGTATATTTTAGATTAGTAATCTACAAACATAAAAATATTAAATAATTTTTTAATATTACGGAAAAGCCTAGTTGACTTATGTTTTCTACTGAATTATGTTTTCTAATTTATATTACTCGACTTTTCAAGACCTTCCAAACAAGTTAAGAATCGAGATTTTGTAGTTTTACTTCGTTATTTATAGTAATAAAAATTGTATTGTGGAAACAGTTCAAGGAAACACGTGAGCAATGCTCCCACTTCTAAGCAAGAGAAATTAATCTTATGTACAGTAGATGGTTTGATACCATCAATGAAGACAAACAATCTGTTCAAGACAGACAATATTGTACCTGACGATCTTGAACTATCACATATATTATAACATTAGACTATCTGGGAACTTTATCAAGATTTTATTAGGTCAATTTTTATAAATTTCTATCTTGGTTTGATAACGCCATTTTCTATCTTTTATCGGTGTTTAGTTTTGAAAATAAAATCAACTTTTTCATAGTTTTTATCTTGTTTAATCTTCAAGTTTATCTTATTTTTGTATTGTTTTGTATTAGGAAGCAAATATGGTGGATTAAAACAAACTGAAACTCAAAAAGGCATGATTCGACAAGAAATAATGACTTTTAGACAAATATCCACACTATGGGCACTAGAATCACACCCAGTGCTGTAAACATGAAGAAAAGGACTCACCTATAAGGTACTATTATCATGGATCACCACCATTGGACACCAGCTTGAATCGCTGGGCGAGCTGGCTATTCTCTGGACAAAAATGACAACTCAAACATGCAATATTCGATTCACTGGACAAAAATATGGCTCGTCTAGCAAATTACAAGTCAAAGAGCATCGATATTTAGGCTTTGCTAGGCGAGAATGAAGCCATTGGTCAAGAATGTTGACCTTGATATGCAAATATGGATATTTAATTATATTTTTATGAGAGTTTTAGGAGATTTCTCATTTTACAAGAAGAAAAACACCTTGAGTGATTGTGAGATTCTCTTGGAGGTTACTAGGGGTCCTAGAAGGTTCTCCCTTCTCCTTCTAGGGTTTTCTTCTTCATATAGGGAGGTTTTGTCAATTTTGGGTTCGAGATGATGATGAGCAACGAAATTAGAGGTCAAGATACAAATGAGAGGGCCATTGCTTCTTTATGATTCAAATTTCTTTTCTATCCTTTAATTTTTTAATAAAATCCAAGGTTCTCCACATGGGAAAATTATGTCTATTTATTAAGATTATATATAAAACATTGAATTTTTGTGTAAAATTATGTTGTTTATATACACATATATATATATATATATATATATATATATATATATATATATATATATATATATATATATATATATATATAATCAAATAATAAGAGAGTTTGAGTTTAGTTCCACACCAGATATTAGCTATTCATTCTATTTCTGCAATCTTCCTAACGACAAAATATATATATATATATATATATATATATATATATATATATATATATATATATATATATATATATATATATATATATATATTTATATATATATATACCTCGGTTGCACTTTATGGGAAAACAATTTTCATAATTTTTATGAGAAGGCAGTAAACTGTTATTCAAAATTAAAATGAATATGTCCGAGTCATATAGACATGAATGAGAGG
>Ga0209589_1011584_pt1 | contig 12344 bp, 4 predicted proteins | sample CowpeawhiteBW_FD_187525 | JGI IMG/M metagenome (GOLD analysis project Ga0209589, IMG submission 187525) | Root nodule microbial communities of legume samples collected from California USA - Cow pea white BW (SPAdes) (version 2) | ecosystem: Host-associated > Plants > Roots > Nodule | place: USA...
TCCTTCTAATATTGAATATTTGATAATATTATGTTTCCTTTACCATAATTTTTTATTACTTTATAAAATTAATTAAAATTAATATTGAAGTAGTAAGAAAATGGGTATGGGTATGGGTACAAGATTATACCTGTTAGCCGGTGGGGATGGGGATGGAACAAAAGTTTGATACCCGTTGGGTTTGGGTATGGGGATGGGGATGAATTTTTTTTACGGGGATGGGTATGGGATAACGAAACCCATACCCGCCTCGCTCCGTTGCCATGCATACCTGTATGTGACACGTGACATTGTCAGTACCACATGGCATTGTCAGTACCACGTAGCATTGCAATGCCACGTGTCAGTGTCATTATCAAGTGTCATTGTGTTGATTTCGATTTAGTCCTCATATATGTCTTTATATTTCAATTTAGTACCTACTTATGTGTATCTTATTCAATTTTGACCTATTTTTTTTTAATAATTAAAATCCATTTTTTATAAAATTAAAACTAATTAAGTATACAAGTTTTACAAAAATTAAGTATTTGATATTTATATTAAAATTTAGTGGTAAAAGTCATTTTATTAAGTCATTTTTAATAAAAAAATATTAGTATAACATTCATATAAATAAAAATTTTGGTTTAAAATTAGTAAGAGACAATATTGTTCTATTTTGAAAAAATAATAATTAACAAAACATATACTTAATAAAAAAGTAATTAATAAAGTAATATGTTAAAAAGTCATTTTTAATAAAAAATATTAGTAAAACATTTATACAAATAATAAATTTGTTCTAAAATTGTGAGAAACAATATAAATATTAGTATTTAATTTTGTAAAAATATTTATACTTAATTAGTTTTAATTTTATAAAAAATTGATTACAAAAATATTTTAATTATTAAAAAAATTGGGATAAAATTGAATCAGATACACATAAGTAGGTACTAAATTGAAACAAAAAGATATATATGGAAACTAAATCAAAATCAACACAATGACATCTGATAGTGACACTGACACATGACATTGCAATGTCATGTGACACTAACAATGCCACATGTCACACACAAGGACCTGGCACGTGGCATTTTTTTTTTCAAAAAATTAAAAAAAATTAAAAACAATTTAATAAAATTTAAAAAAAAATAAAAAAAACTACAGACTGACACGTGACACATGGTTAACTGAAAGGGACCTAATTAAAGCACTTTTTCAAAAGTTGAGATGCAATTAACATTTTGTTAAAAGTGTATACCAGATTGACACACCTGTACCAAAATGGGTACCATCCGAGTAATTCAACCAAAATATTATAGTTCAAGATTCATTTATTCTAAAAGTTCACACAACATTCTAGTAGAAACCAAAACATATGTTATTTAATTTTAGATAAAATAGAAATAAAATTATAAACTAAATTTATTCCGCACTGGATGAATCACATGATATCTTTTATAACATAATCTTTAACATCATCAACATGCAGCCAATGTTCCATTTTCTTATAGAAAAAATGAACCTGAGAGAAAAAATAAATTTATTAAATAAACATACTTTAATGAAAAAAAAAATGTACTCTTATTATCCTTCACAACAAGAGACCTTACTAAATTCAAATCACTTTAACTGAACTTACCAGAATATACTTTGCCTCTTCATTGACATAAGCCCCATTTCTTTTTTTATGGATCTCAATGTACAATTCTTCTCGACCCACAATACGTCCAAGATTTACTTCCTAATGCATATAAGTGTATAAGCATAATAGAATACTACAAAAAAATTTTGTTAACTCAACATTAACAAAATATTTACCATTTCATGGTTTCCTCTACTATTTGACTTAAGATTGCTATAAAAGGTGACAACATCAAGTTGTTTCAAAATTTTTAACCTAGATAATGATTTTAGTGCACCTTTCTCTTCAATTGTTCCAACAAAGTGTTTCTTTATCTTTTCTCCAAAAGTTATTGATAACCCATGAAACACCATTTCTTACTACATCTTAATTGGTATGGGAAAACATCAAAATTACAAGTAGGACAACTATAGCTAGTATAAGTATTCCACTTAAATAGAGTACAAAGTCCAAGGAAAATCACTAATTGTTATCAAGAGAGTCGCTCACATTACAAACTTATGTTGAGAAAGAATCATTAGTTTCCACTCCTTTTATCCATAACTCATTCAACATTTTCACTAAAGGTTGTAGGTACACATATATATTATTTCTTGAATGATCATAAAAAGAATAAAAGATGATCATTTCATCCACTCCCAAGGTGTATGGAATTAAAATCACTAGCCATATGCTATGGCTATTTTTCAAGGGTTGATAAAGATTGAAGCCATCAATTATGATGCAAAGCAAAACTTTTTAGATTCTAATGAAAACTCAATGTGAAGTTGAGCAAAACTCTTTTATGCTTTAGTGTCTCCTGGATGCCCCTACAATCCTTTTGATTATTGTTTAAGATGATGTCATCTCATGGACATTGCTGTTTTGGGACACATGAATAACGTTTACAACATTGGTTTTAAGGGAAAGTAATGTAAGACCTCTTTTGATAGTTTCTTTTTGCCACCAATATCTTTTTCTTTCCATTTTTATTTATTACAATATTTGTAATTTTTTAATTTTTCATCTTTTCCCAATACAACATGCAACTTTTCTGGGTAAACGTCTATTTAGGTATAATTAATACCAAGCTTGTAAATAACCTTGTTTGTCTCATAAAATGAAATAGAAAATTTTGCATATTTAAATGCATATGTTAACAACTCTAAAATCATTTTCATAACCTTATTAGTTATTGTATCATCAAAAGGTGGCCAACCTAGACAACACCACTTTCAAGTCTAATCGAACACCGATCCATCACCTAGCAAAAAACTCATAAAAAGACTTGACAAGTTCTGAGTTGGTCGATCTATAGAAGGACCACATAAAAATTGAAAATAAGGCTAGACTTGCCTCGAAATGTGTCTGACCTCTCGTACATCTATGGGCCTAACCTAACCAAAGAAGTCTTCTAATTAGACTTAAAACTGTTAGTCAAAGGAAAAACAGAAGATGGGAAACAAGCTGAGTATCTCGACCACAAGTTAGGGCAATTACTAGATATCTTATGTCATGAGATTTTTCCTGATTTAAGTAAGTAGTGGATGTATTATGCGACTGATTTTTTTCTCTATAAATAAAATATTTACACCCTTGACCAAGGGATGAAACTTTTTGGGCCTTAGTATTGTTTTTCCTACACAAGCTGGGAAGTTCACTTATCTCTTTATTTCCGGTGAGGAGAGCATATCCTTTTTGTCCCAAAGAGTTACACTACACAACTTTGAGTACTTTTGACATCCTTCATACAACTCTTAGATAGAATGTCTAAGGAACTTCACATATTCTTCATTTAACATGGTTTCTACAAATTTGGAAGGTTCTCATATTCATCAGAATCTACATCATGGTATTTATTCATACAAAATGCCCTATTGAATGCCCTATATCATCAGTCGTTAAACACAACATCTCTAATTTCCTATTTATTATAATGACATTTAGGACATGGACATCTTATTCAATTGTATTTCATCTCATGATTTATCCATTAATACATATATCTAACTTATTTAAACCATCAAAATATTCAATTGTTTTTCTTGGCATTCAATTCATGATTTATCCATTAATATATATATATATATATATATATATATATATATATATATATATATATATATATATATATATATAATTGAGTTCAAGGAAAAAAACTAGTAGTAAATAATTGGATATAAAAAAAAAACTTATTTAAGACTTATAATTTATTCTTTATCATTTGTTTACCACTAGTAGAATATTTGAACATAAAAAAGAATAAATAATTTACTATCATAAAAATGTGTAAAAATGTGTAATGACAATGGATGAGAAAAAGAGAAATACCAAACAGATAATGGAAAACTAACACCTACATGACCAATAAGATAAACATTAATCATAACTTCCCTAAGAATCATTTACATATGAAAGGGTGTGTCATGATTCACTAGATTATGCCATAGCCCAAGGACATCTTGAGTAGCTTGACTCTATTTTTTTTATCCATTTTCTTCTTCTTCTTTTCTATAAGAGTAGATAATACTAAAATCTATAAATAATATATAACACTATATATAAATCATCATGACTAGTATTGCTAGCCATATACATGTCAAAAAGCATATTGTTTGATAGCAAAATCTACTAATTGAGTTAAACCATAAAAATTTTGAAACAACTTTTGTTTGAAATCCATCCTAATATCGATCTGGGTTTAGGGTTTGCTTATCAACGAAGCAAGAACTAGAAGACGGTGTTGGATAAGATGAAACACTTGCATATTAGAAGATCTATTATTTAGAAAAGCTTACATCTTTAAAAAAAAGCGTTTCCATGATTTATATTTGTTGTAAAAGCACTTAAATCCAAATTAATAAGGATTTGTTGGAGTTTACCTTAACAATTTCCATATCCAAGTTCGATTCTCACAATAGTAAATTCTTTTTCCAAACTAAAAATATTGTTCACGTAACTTCTCTGGCCATAAAGTTTATGCTTCTCAAGGAATAACAACCAAATTTAGAAAAGTTAAAGAAGTCCTAACTTTCTCCCATAAGACCTTTTCGGAAAACTAAGGACATATATATGCGTATTTAGATTATTAAAGATTAATATATTGGACTCAAATTTTACATACAACTATAAAAGCTCATCGATGTAAAGAGACTAAGATTCAAGAAAGACATAAGAAATTGGAAAAACTTTATTACAACTAAAGTTTGATTGAATTAAATTACCTTATACTACGTACTCACTACAACAAAACTCTTAAACACTACAATATATTTAGAGAACTATTTCCTAATTAGAGATTAATTTAGAGACTAATTGTTTAATCGTCAAAACTTAGGTAGCTAATGTTATTGACCAATTTAGAAACTAATTCATAATATAAACTATTTTGATTACCAATTTAGAGACCAATAATAATTTTTTAAAATTATTTTAGCTACCAATAGTTTTTAATTTATAAATTATTATCTAAAATGATCAGTAACTAATTATTTTTTATTAATAAAGTTGATCATGATCGAATGATTTTCTTATAATGACTCTCGTAATCTAATAAAAGTTTTAAATTTAGAAAGACAAAATATTTTACATTCTATATTTAATTTAAAAGCTATCTTCTAAACATATAAAACAATTTATAATATTTTATGCTATGACATTTTAATTGATGATAAACGGTGTATAAGAAAAAGTACGTACGATAATGTGATACTAATACTTCTTTTTAGATTTAATAATATTATTTTATAATTCAAAAATATTTTTTCTTCCAATAAATATGATAAATTATGAAAAATATCTCTCTCTTTTTCTTTCCATGTATATCTCCAAGATATTTCTCGATATAAAAGATATTAAAAGATTAAGTACGAAGATATAGGTCCAATCCAATTTGAAACATCTATAAATAAAGAGCTTGACAAAGGTGAAAAAGAACCCTTTTAGAAAAATAAACACCCTTTTGGGAAAAGACCCTTTCGGGAAGAGAGGGAAAAAGACACACTTAGAGAGAAAGAAACTTGATATCTCTACATTTAAAGGTAAAAGGGCATTCTGAAGGATGGAGGCATACAATTTCAACATCAGTCTAGTATTCAGTATGCCTAGGAGTAGCTAATTGATGAGGTCGTCGACGCCGTTAATCGGAGGAAATCTGCTCTGTTCGACGGTGAACGTCCAGAATGACCTCCAAATGTTGATTCGTTTAGTGGAATCAACTAAGAACACAACGAAATACTCGATTGGGGTTCGGTTCACTCCCGTCTCTCACGGAAACCACACATTCGCTGTGTTTGGAACCCTAGGAGGAGAAATCCTCATCTAAGGTGAAGGGTGAGCTGACGAATGGGGGGAGAAAACTCAACCACTATCTCATTCATCTAAGTTAGGTTTTACAAAGAGTGGCCTGCCTTTTATAATAGAAGGAAACCGGAAAACGTAACAGAGAAATAAAAGGCGGGCATCTAACAACGTTTCCTAACGATAAAGGTGAAAGCCCTAAACACTAAAAGATCCAAGAGCAAACGGAAACCCTAGCTGGGAAAAGAAGGAACGCGTGAGGGCTGTGACGAGAATCCTAACATATGGTGAAAACACGTGAAGGAGCCAAGCAGCTATGGATTGGATGCAGACTTTGGTTGGCATGCGTGAATGAAGAACCCTAACAACACTCCAACATAAAACAAAGGTGGAAAAGGTTCGGATGGGTGGATGCTAAACGAAGTGATTCACGCGTGATTGGGTTGCCTTTGACTTCACTGATTACAGGCCAGCAGAGACGCCTCCATGCCGCTGGATGATGAAATGAGCTGATTGAAGACGAAGCCCAATTGCCTGCTCTGCACTCCTACATCAGGCCCAACAACATGGCTTCTTCATTCCACACCACGTGCAAATGTAACATGAAGGAATTGGCTTTTCGACCCATCATAATATGCTGGAATCAAATGGAAGCTTTGGTGTGCTGGAAGAATTGGGCCGCAAGCCCAATATCAATTGGACAGCTTGGAAAATAGGTTGCAATTAGCAAAATAAACCCAATTAGAACAACTTTTATTTTAAAAAAATAAAAGAAAATAAAAGAAAATTAAAATGAATGGGCCTAGCCAATGGCCTAAGTTATGAGCCTTAATGGGGTCACTTCACTACCTCATTCACGAGGGTTGGATGTGATGTATTCTTAATTCTCTGTGAATTCTTCATTTAATATAATATTTTTGCATAATCTTATGTTCTATTCTCAATTTTAATTGCATGATAATTATTTATTGTATATTTGTGAGTATCTAATGGACATGATATTATAATCTAAACTAGAATAGAGAACTAATTGATTGTGCATCTAGACATAGAGTACATCGTTGGTCATTCTTAACATCCGAAATTAAGGTTTAATGCGAACTTTTAATAAGGAATGGTCTAAGACATTAAGGTTCTTATTAAAGTTTAGACTTGTAACTAAGACATTAGAGCTTGTTACATAGTGGTGTGAATGTGAGAGATGAAAATAGAAATATATTGTTTGTTTTTTTTACTTTGAATGGAATTGTGAAACTCAATCCCGGTGAAGTTTTTATCTTATATTTTTCTTAATCAAGCTATTTGTTTCCATTGTGTTAATTTCCATTATATTTCATATTCTACCTTTATTTTTCCTTTAACCCCACAAATGTTTTGTTATTCTCACCCTTTATCAATAATTAACCAATTAATTTAGACCACATTAGTCCCTATGGCATACGATATCTAGACTTGTCCACTGTATTACTTGTGTGATTTGGTACACTTGTCAATTCCATAACAAACCATTCCTAACTCAACTAGGTATTAAACATCGACTTACTTCAATTAAACATCCTCAATTCAATGTCCAAGTTGAGGCTGCAAATAAAGTAAAATTAAATGAGCTTAAGAAGAAACTTGATTGTGCAAAGAGCTTGTTGGTTGAAGAGATTCCCAATATGATTTGGGGGTGCAAGGTTGATTTGTATGAGGAAATGTGTTCTCTTTTTCCTTCGCTCAAATTTTTCCCTAAGGAGGATTTTTCCATACAAGGTTTTAACTAGTTACATTAAACATTGATATTAATAAACTCTTTTTTTTTCTCTTTCTATATACATCTCATAAATGTCCAATTATGGACTTACTTGGAAAATTCCAAGTACCTTTTGAGTGTCCACTATTGTAGAAAAAGACTTTTGACAATGGTTAAATGAGCCTTTCAACTACAATTTTCAAATTGTCATTGAATAAGTCCTTGTTAAAAGTTTGATAAAAACAACAACGGTTTGGAACCCATCGTTAAAGTTTCAAACCATGACAATTTATGAACATTGTCATTAAACAACAACATTGTCTTTCTAATTGTCGTTATAGGCCCATCTGAATTTAAGAATTTTGGAATTGGAGATTGAGATTTGACAATGGTTGGTGTATTAATGTCATTATATTTGACAAACAACGACGATGTGTAATAATTGTTGTTGAGTTTGTTTTTGTTTTAAATTTTGTTATTTACAATTTCGTTTTACCAAATTCTTGTAAGAAGTTTGTTCAAATACAGGTAGTTCAAACCGATATAATAGTATAACAAAGAAAAGGTTTTTGAATAATAATTATCCAATCTTTCAACAAAGTTCATAAAGATATATATAAATAATAACTAAACTAAATCTAACTATCAACTACTCTAAATTCTTATATCTATCATGAAAATACTTTGTCAACAAAATTCTTTAGAATCCATTAGATGTTTGTCAACAAAATTCTGCAAAGGAATTATTTTATATGTTTATAAATGGTATATATCATATTACCTCATCCGAACCACTTTCATAACCGACTTGCACAATGATTGTCATCTATTGCATGACATGATAAGCATAGTCAAAGCCATCAGTTTGTTTATTGCACTACACCAAAGTAAAACTAGTCAGATAAATTAAATGATAATATGAAAAGTAAATGAATGATGTAATATTATAAAAATCTTGAGGAATTGTCATGTGACATGTTGAGTTCTGGCAATTGATCTACCACTTAATATGCTTTGTGCACTAAAAGCACTAGAATAATAACATTTAATGTTAGAAAACATGACGTTGTATGTTCAAGGTCAATGTAGTATTAGGCTTTTCTTAAAATAGACTTACTTTTCAAGTGATTGTGGACTTTGTACGCAAGGAGCAAAACCATGTAGTGATACGATTTGGTACTAATATAACTAGCAGTTGTCAATGATGACTATTGATCGAGGTCGTACCCAATCAAATTAAACAGATAAATGCAGTACTCAGGAGTTAAGCCAATGTCGTCTCCCAATGACCCTTGTTTTCAATCAAAAGTTCTAGATTCAACAGAAAGGGGGGATGTTGGTAGTTTTAGAAATTCAACACAAGAATAAAACGTAATTGCAAATTTGATTAAACAGTAGTGAAAATGACACTGATTCCTTGATTCGAATGAAACTTCACCAATCACAAATTACAAACTAAATTTGTTCTGTTAGCCCCCATGAAACTCGCAATTAAACAACTAAGCGAAGGTTAACCACGAGTTCAATATGTAATTAAGCAATGCAGACGTTCATGAATTTGTCACAGCTCATTAAGCATGAACACAATCCAATGAAAACGAATTACCCACTCTTAAAATTAAGCATTAACAAATTGGTTTCTTCATTCAAAACACAAAAGCAAATTCAGAATGAAGAAATAACAAAACTCAACCGAACAAAATATTAATCTCAAGGTTTCATTTCATTCTCTGCAAGGAATCAATGCATACAAAATTAGTTTCCCATGAAATTTGAATCAATACTCAAACCAAAACTAAAATGCATCATTAAAAGGAAGGAAAAAAGATAGAAACCGGCAATTAAAAGAGGCAATGTGTAGAAAACGATACTATAAGCTCCAATGTGTGGAAGAACAAGAAAACACATAAACCCTAACAATGAGTGCTCTCCAAAATGTAAATTCAGATTAGGGAAGAAGAAAAGTCTCCAAAACCCTTCTAAAACCCTCTAAAACGTGTTCCCCTCAATTCTGTCACTCATATTTACATAAATTTCACTTAGGGCTGCAAAATAACAAAAATGCCACTCTAGGCCCAAAATGTTGGCCCAATGATGTGGACATGCAAATTAAAATGGCGTAGACATGACAATGATGTGGAAAATACGTGGCAACTCTCTCTTCGCCTTACGATTAGCATCCAAGCTCCAAAATTGCTTCATAAAATACCTAAAATTAATTGGAAATGAAAGTTAGCTTAATTAATGCAAAATTAATCAAAATTCGAAATAATGGTCCAATGAAGCCTAATTAATGAAAATGCACTAAAAATAGACAATTAAGTACCAAACATCCATAAAGATGAACAAAAAAAGGCAATGAAATAGGGAAATATAATGACTCATTAAAATCACCCACACTTACCCTTTTGCACTCTTGGGCAAAAACTAAAATGCACAACGAAGCAAAGCAAGGACAACACAGAAGAAACAAGAGAGAGATATGAAATAGACATGACACAAACAATTGGAAACACATCCAACACAAAAGGGGTCAAAGTTGCAAGATATCCATGAACATCCAAGCAATTCCAAAACATGTCAAGTACTCACTTAAGCACAAAAAGAGAATTAAAAGCAACATAACCTCAAAGCATCCCTGAAAAACAAGCATAAAAAAAACTTTGCAAGCCTCTAAAATCAACAATCAAAACACATGCAGATCAAGATCAGAAGGACTTTTCGACACTGTAATGGGGTTAAGGACAAGTTGTGGAACATATGGATAAGTAGCTAAAGAACCAAAGGAAACATAGGAGCAGGAAGGAATATGTCAAAATCAAGCATGAAATCAATTCCAAACTCTACCACTTCCAAATTCAATTCTCACACATTGATCAGACCCAAATCTCTTTTCTTTCTTTTCTCTTTTCATATTTTTCATATTTTTTTCTTTTCTTGTCTCATTTCTTTTATTTTTTAGTAGAGAAACAAAAATTTTCAAGTTCGTCATAAAATGTATAAATGAGTAATCTAGGAACAAAAACAGGTATGCGCACAACCACTCTTATTGTGTGTAACCACACTTAAAAGAGCACCCATTCCCAAAAAATTCCAAAGCTCCAAAATTTTCTAAGGTAGGATGAATCATGGTTTTTCAGGCCAAGGGCTTGTATTGATCTATACAACAAAGAAAAAGGGTATGCAGGCTTAAAAGGGGTATCAAAGGAAATAGTCAAAGGTAGGCTCATCTGGTTGTAGGTTCATCAGGACAAAATTGTCTAAATCATATCCAAACATGCATGTGAATCAGAAAGGCATCAAAAAGAGTCAAGCCAAGGCCACTGTGCAAGCATTCATGAGACATATATCACACAACAAAGAACATAGAGTGGCTCAAATCCTCACATAGGGTAAAACAACTCAAAAGAATCTTGACATGCAAAGAAAAAACAAGGATACCAGTCCACAAAACAACCAATTAAAGGAGGAAACTCTCACAAATGGTTGAGACAATTAAAGGAAAAGGAAAACACATAAACCATAGAAAACCAAGAACAATTAAAGGAGGAAACTCTCACAAATGGTTGAGACACAATAGTGTTTTTACTTCAAAATCTTCAACCCTTTTACATGTCTAGGAGCACCCCTTATATAGAAGAGTTTAGGGGCCTCAAAGCAAATAAAAGATACCTAAGGATGTCTCTACAAAAACATAACCCTAGCTTCTAGAAACTAGGTCAAATAAGGTTACAAAAATGAGAGACAAAAGAGCCAACTATGGTGTGTGCAAGGCTAATTTCGTTCTAGCATAAAAGGAGACAAAAATGTGTCTCATATGTCTCCAAAAAGTGGCCAAAGTGTGCTAAAAACAAAGGAGACCAAAGGTACATAGGTACACTTGTTTTATGCCTTTTACTTTATGCTTTACGCCTTTGCTTTACTCTCTCATCTACATCATTTATGCTCCCCAACCACCATGCGCCACCTAGCATTGTTTTCTTACTCCTAATTAACCTACAAAGCAAATAAACATAGATTAGCATGTTGGCTTAAGTCAAGTCAACTATAGTCAACAAGTCAACTAAAGTTGATTCAACTAAGTCAACTTAGGGAATCAAAAATAACAAACATAAATGAAAGGGATGAAGGATTAGTGAACTTCCTTTCTAAACATGCTTAGTCTTCTTAAGCATGTACCTCCATCCTTGGTTGGGGTCAATCCTTCATCATCCTCCCCTTCTTGGAGAGAATTTGACCACAAATTCTTTAAGCCTTTGTAGATGGAGCTTGGCTTGATTTGGGGGAGGTTTTGCGCCTCCCTTTTATGAGCTCTTGTTCCATCCTTTCTAAAGGTACTACCCCTAGCTTTGGTTAGGCCATCCCTCTTTTCTAGACCACTCTTCCTCTCATGCTTGCGCATTGGGTCTTCCTAGAGTCAAGTAACACTTTGGAGGTAACTTGCTCTTTTTTCTTTTTCATCTTTTCTCTTATCTTTCACTTTATTTTGGTCCTCATTTGCTTGATTGGGTGAGAGAGGTAGGAGTGTGAACTTCTTGCCTTGGAAGGAGAAAGCATAGGTGTTAGCATGACCATCATAAAAGACTTTTCTATCAAATTGCCATGGCCTACCTAGCAAAATATGAGTTGCTTCCATAGGCACAACATCACATAACACCTCATCTTTAAAATTTCCAATTGAAAAGTTAATGAGGACTT
>Ga0209589_1011585_pt1 | contig 12342 bp, 13 predicted proteins | sample CowpeawhiteBW_FD_187525 | JGI IMG/M metagenome (GOLD analysis project Ga0209589, IMG submission 187525) | Root nodule microbial communities of legume samples collected from California USA - Cow pea white BW (SPAdes) (version 2) | ecosystem: Host-associated > Plants > Roots > Nodule | place: USA...
CTAAATGAGCTTAAAACTTAACTTCAGCTGCATCAACAAACGTTAAAATATCCAAAAATAATTTATGCAGCTAAAAATCACTTTTTAAGACATTTTTATCACACAAGCTCAAACAACCTAATTATCAAAATTATCAATTAAATCACTCTTTAGGCACATAAATTCAATTAAATACCCAGAATTAAACATTAAATGAGGGCAAAAATACGTACTCATCACTCTTTAAAACTTAAGTCTTCTGAATTTGCCAAGAAACATACTACATGCACTTCATTAGTGGAGTTATATATGTCTTGTAAACTTCACGCTCTGGGCTGTAGAGGTTCATCTTCTTCATCAGAAGTCTCATGATCTCTCATAGTAGGTGGTGTATCAATTTCCGAGCTTCTATTTCCAATAGACACCTCCTTCGAGTTGTTCTAGTTTCAACGGAGTGCTCACTAAGGTACTCACCATTCTCCAACAACACCACAGTTCTTCTATTGGGACATTCAGCTACTATATATGCCCTACACAAACATTTAAAACAATTATTTGCACTAGAACGTGAAGAATCATCATTATTAGATTGAAAAGTTACTTTACCATTTGAAGACTCTTTCTCCTTAGATTTAGGAATGGTAGAAGTAACTCCCTCCTTCTTATTTTTCTCCTTATCTCTCCAATGAGGTGGATGACTTCCTGTAGGCATTTCTTCTCTTGAGTTGTTCTACCACTTTGGTGGCTTGGTGAATAAGATCCTCCAAGGTCTAATAATGGTGCATTTCCACCACATCTTGAATCTTCCTATTTAATCCATTAAAGAATCTAGCCATTTTAGCCATAGGTGTTTCTTCTACTTCAACTTTCATCAAGGTGACCTCGATCTCTTAAGCATACTCTTAAACACTCCAATTTCCTTGTGTAAGTCTTTATAATTTGTTTAAGAGCTCCATTTTATAATAAGGAGGCACAAATATTTCCTTTATACCTTTAAGTGTTCCTAGATAGAAATTGGCAGCCTTCTTCTTCTAGCTATGTCCACGGTAATTTGATTTCACCAATTCATAGCATAGCCTTCAAACTCCAAGAAAGCTATAAGAACCTTATCATCATCTTTCTAATCGTAAGAGTTGAAGATTTGGTCAAGCTTCATTTCCCATGCCAAAAAGGTGATAAGTAATTATTTTCCCCTATTCAATTTCCTTTTTGTGCTCATCTTTATGGATGTTTAGTGCTTAATTGTATATCTTTAGTGCATTTTCATCAATTGGGCTTCATTGGGCCATTATTCTGTATTTTAATTAATTTGGATTTAATTGGTCTAATTTTCATTTGTAATTATTTTGTAGGCATTTTGTGAAGCAATTTTGGAGTTTGGACATTAATCTTAAGATGAAGAGAGCTTCCACATCATTTCCACATCATTCAAGTGATTGGCCTAGCATTTTGGGCCCAAAGTGGTATTTTTGTAAATATGTGTGGCCAAATTAAGGAGAACACATTTTCTTAGGGTTTTAGGGCTCTCTTCTCTCTGTTCTGAATTTCACGTTTTAGGAGGGCACCCACTTGGGAGTTTTTCATTTTCCTCTTTTTTGCACACATTTGGAGTGTTTTTCTGCACCTGCATACTATTTCAGTCCGTTTTCTTCAAGATGGTGATGCCTTTTTGTTTATCTATGTTTGGTAATTTCAATTCCATGGTTTGGTAATTTTGTGTACTGACTTCTTCGAAGAGATGCAATTAAGCTTTGAGATTTTGATTTGCATTTGTGTTTTTGTTCTCTCTTAATTTTGATTCTCTGATGAATGGATAATCTTGCATCTGTTAATACTTAATTTACATATTAGGTAATGTGTTCTTCGTTGAGTTTGTTCATGTTTAATGAATTAGCTTTTCTACCATAGATAAATGGATGTATGCTTTACTTAATTGCGTATTGAAACACATTTTTGACCTTCGCTTAGTGGGTTTTGAACGAGTGGATTGGGTGAGACCAGAACCCTAATTTTGTGACCCATGATAAGTGAAATTGCATTCAAATTCAAGGAGTCAATACTGCTTTTAATCTGTTTTATTAAAATTTGCAATTATGTTTTCTTAATTTTGTGTTGGAATTTGAATTGAATCTAAATCTGCCAAAGCATACCTTTTTTTTTTTAATTTAGAACCTTTGAACGATAATATTGGTTGTTTGGAAGACGACTTTGGATCTATTACCAAGTACTACATTTAAATTGTTTAATTTGGTTGGGTATGTCCTCGATCAATAGGCTTTAGGGTCATTAGCTCCATTAAATTTAGGGATTATAATCTTCCTCCACATCTTATTTGTTATAGGTGTGTGGTTCTCAAACGCATATCGTCTTTGGCCTTGTCTTGGTCTAAACCCATGCTCCTCTTCATCATTATCCCTTCTAGGCATGTGGTTCCCAAACACCTCTCGTCTTTGGCTTCTCCATGGTGTAAACACATGCTCTTCTTCATCATTATGCGAAGAATGGTCTCAAACATCATGTCTCCTTCTTCTTCTCCCACCCCCTCCAATCTCACACTCACATCGTCCTTCAAACCCCCAAATTCATGTGAATCAATATAATTGCACTTGGAAACCCCTAACCACAAAATCAAATAATTTCCATGAATCAAATATAGAAATATACAATTTAAGCGAAGAACAGGATGTGCCTTGAATTTTCTTAGTTTTCATTAGTCAAAGTGTTCATTTTTCCATTCTATAATAGCTAATTTGAGCATATTAGGTTAGATTCCTCACTTTTGACCACTTTTGCATTTTCACAAAATTAGTGTTTATAGAGTGTTTTTAAACATCATTTGAGTGTGATTGCATCATATTTTGAGTCCTAGGGTCTTAGGTTAGTCAAACCTAGAGTTAAGAGTCAAACTTTGCTCATTTAGCCTTTAAACCATGACATAGTTGACTTTAGAGTTGACTTTTTGAAATTCTTCCCCTAATGGGTAATTTGATGTTGTGGAAACACTTTAAATGCCTAATTACACTTGTTGGAAATGGTCAAACACAAAAATTTGAGGTTTGGGGTCAATTGAGCAAAAGTCTTAGTTTTCATGTTTTAGGTCATTTTAGCTTAGTAGTTTAAGTAGTGTCTAGGTAGAGCGAATCCTTCCACTTCAGCTTTTGATCAATTTGCAGGTCCTCTATCCTTAGGCAAGGCTTAATTGAAGATTTGAAGGCCTAGAAGTTCACATAGCAGCAAGGTCAAGTTGGTGGCCAAGCATGAAGTGTGCAAAAGTGGCAAGTTTGACCTTAGAGTTGACTTTTGCCATTTGGATCCCAAATCAAGAGCCAACCATTTTGAGCACTTTGGGACACTAAATGTGACTAGTTTGGGCCTTGGGATTGCAAAAAATAAAAGAGAGGGCTACACTTTGGAAAAGCAAGAAGTGTACAAAAGTGGCATGTTTGACCTTAGAGTTGACTTTTGGCATTTGGACCCCGAATCAAGAGCCAATCGTTTGGGCCATGGGATTGCAAAAAATCAAAGAGGGTGCTGCACTTTGAGTTTGGGCTCATTTGGTGAGAGGTGGCTTAGTGTAGGGTAGGTTTTAATGTAGATTTGGTTTGGTGGCATAACAACCTCCTATGGAGGTTACAGGTTTCTTGGACCATTCTTAGACTAGTTTTTGACAACAACACAACACCTCATGCAGCAGACCCAAAATTCCCTAAAAAATCACCCCTTTGCACTCCATTTTTTCCTTTGGAAACTTGGATAGCTCAATCCTTGGTGAGAGGAAGGTTGAGGAAACTCCTTGTACTTATTTTTGGTACTGTAATATGGTTTTTGATAGCAATACAACACCTCATGCAACAAACTCGAAATTCTCTCAAAAATCACCTATTTTTTCCTTTGGAAGCTTGGCTAGCTCAAGCCTTGGTGAGAGGAAGGTTGAGGCAACTCCTTGTACTCAGTTTTGGTATTGTAATCTGTTTTTCATCTTCAATGAATGAAAATTTAGGTACTGTTCATTTAGCCTATGATTTCATAATGTTCATCATCATTTTCCACTAAACCACCACCTTGGCTACCACTTTTTAAGTTGGAACTCCACCCTACCTTACCAAATCAAGGTTCTGGAACCAAGCTTGTGAATTGGTGTGTTAAAAGACCTCTACACATCATTGTTTCAGAGTAAACAAGATGAATGGGTTGGATTCAAGACCAATGGTAGTAGCCAAGCTCATTTCACTCACATTTCTCCACTTCATTGCACTCGTGCTTCAATTTCTAGTTTCTTTTCATTCCACCACTTCACACACACCACTTTTAGGTTTCTTTAATTGTTTGCAAGCTTAATTTTAAGTTTCCATCATCAAACCACCAAATTCCCATTTATGCACCCTTTTCACATTCACACACGCATTAGTTACTATTCCATTAAATTTCTCTCTTAATTCTTAATTATTTTGAGTTCTGTAAATTCATGCACACTCATAGGATAATTCTCAAGCATTTCGAACCATCACAAACTCAATTCCATCACCATTTGATCAATTCATATGTTTATGCAATTTTCGCGTTCACATGCACTCAACCCCATTGTTCCATTCACATTTTGCGTGATTTGAGCTTTTTGATTCATTCTTGAGCTTCACTCGTCATCCATAGATGTTTCTCAAGCGATTGGAATCGTTAATTTCGCATTTCCTTCAAGGAATCATTGAATTCGAATTTTCGCATTTCATCGACTTGTGTTTCTGCATAACTCAATGGTTGCACAATTTTAATGATTGTTGGTGCAAATTGATTTGGGGGTTTCATTTACTACATCATGACGAAGCTTTCTGCACTTTTAATTGAATTTTTGTTGCACGAATTGATTGAAATTACGTTTCTACTCAAATTTGGGATTTAGGGTTCATGAAATTGGGAACTTTGCGTGTAGTGCAGCAAATCGAGTGTTTCTAGTTTCTAAATGCAATTGAGATCATTTATAATCATTTTGCATCATTACATTTTCAATTGCATCATCAAAAGATCCCAATCCAAGGTTACCATGCACTTTGCTCATGAACACGTTCTTGATTTTGGGCAGATTTGGAATTTGATGAATTTGAACCAATTTAATCATTGCATTAGCCTAGTTTTGATCATTAAACATGTTTTTAGCATTTAGGATTAGCTAATTTATCATTCCCTTCCATTTTGTGCCTTACATATCATGCATTCATGCATAGTTCTTAGCATTTTTTTCATCTGATGATTTTGAGTTTTTTATTTTTTAAGTGTTGTTTTTGTTTCAACTACCAATGTTGCATTTGACTTTAGCCATGTTCACAGTTGATTCCCAAGGTTCTCCTGATATTTCATTTTTAAGGGGAAATTGGTTTTGACTGAGTCTTTTAGGCGACAAAAAGGCTTTATCAGAACATAAAACAAAAATTGACAAATTAAAAACTCAACCTTTGGGGTTCTACTCCTTACAAAATTCTAAGAATAACGAAACATACAAAATTTCAAAACAAAGCACAAAACACAAACATCCTAAAAATTTAGTTTTCTTATATGATAGAAAAATAAGATAGAAGAGGAAATTCAAATCAGAACCTTACTCTAGATACCAGATGATACGATCCTATCCAAGAAAGAGGACAATCATTTCTGAATTTGAATCTTCTTGAGGGACAACAAAAGTAAATCAAAGAAGAACGCAGAATAAGACAGGGATGAAGGACGCCACAATCTAGCAGATTGGTAAGTCAAGTGAATATTCGCCACAAAGATATCAATCTTTGATAAAAACCCGAGGCCCAAGCCAAGAAAAAAGAGAAACCTCTCTTTAATGAGATAAAATTCAATATATGACTAAAAATGTCTATATTAGTTTTTGGTGCCTCTATATATAGGCACATATGTTTAAGAAAACCTGGAAATCCTACAAAAAGGCCTAAACACAAAAACATAAAAACATAAAAACATGAAAACATGAACTAATTTATAAAAGAAAGCCCAAAGCCCAAAAACATAGAAACATAACTAATTTCTAAAAGAAAACCGAAAGTCCAAAAGCATAAACTAATTTCCTAAGAACTAGCTTTCAAATGTGCTCAAAGTCTGATCTTCATATTCAAAAGTTGCTTGAATAATTTGATCTTCCAATCTCTTACTCCTTGCCTTTGTCATAGGTCCTTTGAATTGTAAAGGTTCGTCTTCTAGTTCTTCTTGTATACAATCTAAGGATATTCCTCTATCAAATTGTGATGTTTCCACACTATTTTTCATATTTTAAAAGTGTTTTTCTGAACCAAATTGTTCATCGGGCGAGTGAGACTCGCTGAGCGAGTGAATAGGTTGTTGTATGTGAAAAAATCCTAATACGAAGCGATCATTGGGCGAATCAGGTTGTTGGGCAAAGAAGGGTCTCTTAGCTGGGTGAATGGTGAGGTCGTTGGTCGAGTGTATTTTTCTAGTCTTCGAGTATTTGTAAAATTGATTTTCGCGGTTTGTTAACTATCGGATTGAACTAAAATGTTGACAACTAGTCCATAACGTGTTGTTCTTTAGTTTGAACAGTATGATCTTCGTTTGGAGGTCTATAGTTGGAGATATATGTCACACATGTGTGCTGATTTTCTAGTTGTATTCTATTGATACTTTTGTTGTGATAAATTGTTTTAGGTCCCTATTTGCAGTATGCTAGATGTTTGGACGTGATAAGTTGATGCATGGTGGATTATGTTATATGACATGATATAATTATAATGTGTGGGTACCTATATAATTATGAGAATTATATGCATATATGTATGGTATGGTGTGATGTGTCATGGAATGATGTAGTTGCTTGATGTGTTGAGGTATGTTGATCATGTGATGAGGTGCTACATGCATGTTTATATATATGTGAGGGAACAATATGAATTCTTGACAACCATAAATCCAAGATGATTCTTTTACCTATAGGGCTTTGTCGAGTGAAGGTTAAATAGTTTTGTTCCACCATAAGTCTTTGGCATAAGCTTAGCAAGAGTGCTCCTACCCAAAGCTTTGTTGAGCAGGTGAAGTTGTTGCTTGTAAGTTTATGGAAAGTATGGTAAATGAATTTTCAAAGAGGCGTCATTCAACAATAAAGGTACAATGGTTGGTTGAGAGAATGCCATACTATTGATATTATGTGGTAGTAATATGTTGATGATTACATGTTGTGGGTTTGAGAACTTTTGATAATTAATATCTTGATGAGTAAAGTTATAGTATGGTAATGATATGTGAGTTATGTGTGGTATATATATTTATTGCTATGTGGTGTGTACATGGTTAGCTCACCTTTTCATGTTTATGGTTATGGTTTACACCTACGATGATCATATAACTTGTGTTATATGGGAGTAGATGTTGATGCAGATGCCAGTGGAGATGCTTAGGTGTGAGGAGCTCGTGGGAAAGACTTGGAAGTTTACTTAAAGTTTTTTAACTTTTTCGGAATATGATGTAATAATTGCCTACTTTGAAAGTTTATTTTCTTTCCAAAATTTTTGTAATAAGCTTATTTAATGACTAATGCTGGAATGGTTGGGTTCATATATTATTGATGTTCTGTTTTGGATGAAAGAAACTTAATTCGAATGTTTTTAGTAAGTGGTTTGAGACAAATTACTTATGAAAGTTGCTATCTATATAGGATGGTGTCAGAGTTTCTTTTGGAAGTCTTGGAAATTTTAAATTGTCATGCCTGCATTGCAATGCTCAGTTTGCTCAATGTTGCTAGTATAATTGACCAAGAAGCTCTAACAGTAGAACAACGACACGATCTTTCAACAATTCTGTAGAAATTTTAGTAGTTATTTATGAAACCCATACATTTGCCACCTAAGAGGAAATGAGATCATTAGATCAATTTTATTAATGAAACACTAGTTTGCTCAAAATCATATAGATACCCACATGCCCAAAAATAAGAAATTGGTAGACGAGTGCATGGATTATTATCAACGAGGTTTATAAGCGAAAGTACTAGATTTTATGATTCTTATTTTGTGTTGGTTAAAAAGAAGGATGAATCTTGGTGGTGTTGCACAAATTTAAGGAAACTTGATGCATTTACCATAAAAAATAAGTCTTTCCAAACTAGATCTCAAAAGTTGCTATAATCAAGTCAAAATGATCGATGAGGATATCCATAATACAACACTTAGAATTCAATTGATACTATGAATAGGTTGTTTTACCCTTTGGTTTGTGTAATGCTCTCAACGAGGTTTATAAGCGAAAGTACTAGATTTTATGATTCTTCTTTTGTGTTGGTTAAAAAGAAGGATGAATCTTGGTGGTGTTGCACAAATTTAAGGAAACTTGATGCATTTACCATAAAAAATAAGTTTTTCCAAACTAGATCTCAAAAGTTGCTATAATCAAGTCAAAATGATCGATGAGGATATCCATAATACAACACTTAGAATTCAATTGATACTATGAATAGGTTGTTTTACCCTTTGGTTTGTGTAATGCTCTATCCACATTTCAATCACTCATGGCTAATATCTTTAGAAGTTTTTTAGGGAAGTTCATATTAGTATTCTATGATGACATCTTAGTTTATACCAAGACTTGGAATGGTTATTTAGAATATTCGACACAACATTAGAAATATTGGAGGAAAATGACTTGGTTGTACACTACAAAATATGTACTTTTGGAAATAAAGAAATCATATATTTAGGTCATGTGATTTCAAGTAACAAAGTACGACAAAAATAAAAATAAAATTTCAACAATTTAATAATGGCCAATAGTAAAGGAAATAAGGAGTTTTAGGACTTTTAGGCTATTATAGAAGGTTCATCTTGAATTATGGAAGAATTGCAGCCCCACTAACATAGTTGTTGAAAATGGTTTCTAACTGAACTGAAGAAACAATAAATGCATTTCAAAAACTTAATAGACACTCATGTTTACACTTTTTTTAGGTTACTAGACTTCACACAACCTTTTACGAATGTGACAAATTCTTCAGGAGGAGGCATTGCAGTTGTTCTGCTAAAAAGTAGACATTTGATTGCTTACATCAACAATGTAATGGGATATAAGTATAAGTTGTTTTATTTTATTAGAAGAAATTTTATACAATATTGTTTGTAGTTAAAAAATGATAACACTATTTATAGGAGAAGCATTTATCATAAAGATTGGAGAAGGCATATAAAGGGATGACTAAGTGAAGTAGGTTCGACTTCAAACACTCATGGGCGAGCTAGAGTGCATGAAGATGAAGGATAGTGAAGGAGTGCTTGAGTAAATAACTCGAGTAGAAACCATGATGACCCAATTTAGCAAAAATGGAGAGACACTACCCACTAGTCGAGCTGTGGAGCAAATTTTAGGGTCGGTGACCGATGACTTTGAGAACATAGAGTGCGCAATTAAGGAGTCCAATGACCTATCAACGCTCTCGAGGAGCAAAAGAAAAAGAATTGAGAGCCGCTACTTGATCAATTTTTCCAAATGAAGATGTTAACTAAAGATGAGAAAGTTCAGAACACTCAAGATAGAGAATGAGACTGAGGAAGTAGAGGAAGCGATCCTGATGGTAGGAGTTGAGGACAAGAAAGAGAGAAAAAGACAGATTGGCCAACAAGCAAAGAAATTGAGTCTCGAAAGACAGATCCAGATATAAGACTTACTACACATGAATAATACAACAACAATATAGGTGAATTAGTTTTTTCACAACGTAAATTTGTTGTCAATAATTGAGTCTCGGAAGACAGATCCAAAATTGCATAAATTTGTGGATAAGATAAGACTTTGGACTTATAAGCAGTACACTTATGACGGTAGCTTGTTGAAAAGAAAAGGTAGAGTGGTTAGTTGTTGAACAAAGCTTAAGAAGCAAAATTCTAAGTCATTTTCATAATTGACCCATCGGTGGACACTCTGGAACTGATGAATTCAGTTATAAAATAAGTAAGGAGCATTGGATATTTCAGTAGATACCATAATTCACAATGTATTTCATGTGTCACTTTTAAAGAAGGTTCATGGCAGAGACATAGCGTTTCAGAACGATTACCAAGATTCAATAAGGAAGTCAAAAGAATTAAAGATAGTTGATTATGTTATTAGTTGTTTAGAAAGTAAACAATTATAATTCTGGCATAAAAGAAGTAGTTTAACGATTGGAGGCCAAAGTCATTTATAGAACCGTTTGTACAAAATTTGGATTTTGAATAAGAATTTTTATGTTTCAGTTTTCCCTATAACTTTTGAGAGAATGGTAAATGTCTGTGCAATCAAGATTGGAGCTAGTTAACTTTTGACTTCTAAAAAACATTAGCTTGCACTTTTCGTAAATACATATAAAATATTGAAGTTTTAGCAATCCATTTTTTATTGTTATAAAAATTATAGAAGATAGCCTCTCTTCTTTAAAATAAAAAAGTTCAAACGTAATCAATTGGTATAAATTATGTTAACCAAATAAATATGTATTTATGACTTTCTGAAGTCTCAATGAGACTAATTAACTGATTATTGAAAAAATAATTTATTATTCTAATCATCGTTAAGCTAAAACTAATAAATTAAAATATTTATTCACCATAATTAACAGAAACATTTTTTTTATTATTGGAGTTGAAAGTTTTTAGGTGTTATAATAATAATAATAACGTAGGGATAAATGTTTGCAGGAAGCAGAGAATATAGACCACATAACATGGGCAAGAAGTGGGATCCGGAATGTGGTAGCGGAAAAATGTGCTTGAGTGAAGAAGTTTTCGCGTAAAAAATATTATTCGAAATCTTTTAAATCACTTGCTTTCATAAGTAAAGTAATTTTACAAGTCAATTAAAAATTATAAAATCTAATAAATCTAGAAAAGCTTTTCATTAAAGGAATAATGGATGTAAGACATTTACAATTTAATTAATAATTTCATTTTATATTTAGACTTACGATTAACTTTTCTTTTTAATTCAATTGGTATCTTGTATTTTTTAAAATAGAGTTGTGCATACCTGTCCTGAAAATAGGTATAATATTATTAGCCTAAATGTTAGTTTGATAACATTTGAGATGCCTAAAAGACCCATTATAATAAGTAGACATGTTACCCAATTCGATTCATATAGGTTGGTTCATCACGAGTCAGGTTGAAAATGAGTGAATCCAACCCAGTTTACTTTATGGTGAGTCAGGAATTTTACAATTTGGCTCAACCCACCACGGGTTGATAGATTAAGTGGATTGACTCACCAACCCACATAAAAAAAACTATTTATTTATTTATTTTTAAGTATTCAAATATTTAAATAATTTTGTAAGTAACTCATGAGATGACAATAAAAGTAAAATCAAGAATCAATATCTTCATCATGCTCACTACCAATATATAATGAATTGTTTCCGAAAAAGTGTCTATATAGTGCAAAAAAATATGGCTAATATTACACATTTTTTGTCATACTATTCAACAAAATATAAAAAAAAAAAACTAAACATTTTCTATCATGCTAATTTAGAAATATTTGTTTATAAGATAGTTACTTGAGTAATTTACTATAATTATAGTTAAAGATTAAAGTATCAATGTATATAACTTGACAATCAAATTAATTAAAATTGAAACTATTCAAATATTATTGAGCAAATTTCTAGCATTTAAAAACATGAAATTGTGAACCTACATAATTAGGAATAGTAAATAATTATTAGAAAGAAATTGAAAAATGTAAAAAAAAATGTTGTTGGGTTAAGTGGATCAACCCACCTTCAACCTGGCTCAAACCCGTTTAACCTATGGGTTAAATGGGCCGGGTTGAGTTCAACCCACTTTTAAAAAAAAAACCGAATTTTTCTTAACCTAACCCTGCTTGAACCCATGGTGAGCCGGGTTGACTCACGAGTTAAACCCATTTTGACATCTCTAATAATAACAATCCTTCAAATATTGGGAAGATATGGTATTGTAAATGTATTAGTTATTATATGAAGAGATATTAACAGAATTATTAATATCTTCTCCATACCTATGAACTTAAAAGGTCTATAAAAACATCCTTAAATCATAGGAAGTAATTAATCAATATTTTACTTTACTTTACACTTATATTATTCGTCCACTCTTACTTAGAGATGGCAAATAAACCCGTGCCCGTGGGTATCACCCGAACCCGTCCCCGTTTTGACGGGGAATCCCCGCTTTGACTGGGTATGGGTATGGGTATGGGTAATACCCGAAATTTTCAACTGGGGATGGGGATGGGGATGGGGATATATATATACCCGCCCAAATACCCGTCCCCGCTTAAATTACTAAACTATTTATAATTTATTAAATAATCTAAAAAATATATATAAATAAATAATATATTTACACATAA
>Ga0209589_1011588_pt1 | contig 12338 bp, 7 predicted proteins | sample CowpeawhiteBW_FD_187525 | JGI IMG/M metagenome (GOLD analysis project Ga0209589, IMG submission 187525) | Root nodule microbial communities of legume samples collected from California USA - Cow pea white BW (SPAdes) (version 2) | ecosystem: Host-associated > Plants > Roots > Nodule | place: USA...
GACTCGCTTGATAATCATTATTCGGAAGAATCCACTAACTTCTCCCTTCTTCATTGATCTGGGGGAAAAGGAACCGTCTACCAGTTGGCAAGTTTTTCATAATTTTAATTATCATGTCGAGTCTCGGGCTCTACTAGGGTTTAGCCCCAATCTTGGTCAAGCTAGCTCTAAACTCAGCTCGTCTTCACTTCTTAGATCTGCTCTTGGAGCTGCCGGTCTCGTTGGTTTAAGAGTCAAAGCCCGATATTAGCTCATTTCCAGTTCAAGTTAAAGTAAGGAATTAAAATTCTACAGCAATTCTCGCTTAAGCTAGACTGATCTCGCTTAAGCTAGACTGATCTCGCTTAAGCTAGAAATTCTCGCTTAAGCTAGACTGATCTCGCTTAAGCTAAAATCTCTCGCTTAAGCTAAACTGACAGCTTTTCACTGATTTCAACATGTAAGAACACAAAATCTCAAACAACAAAAACTAAAGAAAACACAAACATGTTGCATAAAACATTGGCATCATATTTTCAGGCTTTAAAAGGGTAAACAAATCAATCATGGGAGCATATAAGTATTTAAACAACTCTGCCGCCAATCTTGCTCAAGCTAAGGAGCTCTCGCTCAGGCGATAGGGGTCTCTCGCTCAAGCGAAAAGATTTCGCTTAAGCGAGATTGAAAACAGAGAGCACTTCGAGTTCTCGCTCAAGCTAGCCCATCTCGCTCAAGCGAGAGGCCTTCGCTCAGGCGAGCACTCGAAACCAAAGGGGGGCGAGTTATTGCCATTCTCGATTAGGCGAGAGCTCCTCGTTTGGGCGAAAAGCAGCTTGCTTAGGCGAGCATAGCAGATCTCACATGCTCTCACGCATGTCAAGCCAAAAATCCATCCATAAACAATACATAAATTATTTTCACACCATCAAAAGCACATCAAATCATCAAGAGCACCCAACAGAACCAAAACAGGCACATTATTTATAAAAGCGTAAAAAAAAATAGCTTCCCTTACCTGGAAATGAGCTAATATCGGGCTTTGACTCTTAAACCAACGAGACCGGCAGCTCCAAGAGCAGATCTAAGAAGTGAAGACGAGCTGAGTTTAGAGCTAGCTTGACCAAGATTGGGGCTAAACCCTAGTAGAGCCTCTGTGGGGGTAAAGGAGAGTGTGAGAGTATTGTTTCTGCAAGAATGACAGAAGTGAGAAGGGTTTGGCTGCCTTAGGGGCCTTGGACACCCTATGGGCCAGCCCTTAGGCCCATAAGATTAGGGACAACCCTTTAAAAATTAGGGCAGAATAAAAGAGGGTTTTACATTGCATAACATAAATGATTGTAAAATAGAGTCATTTCCCTCTTCCTTCCCCTCTCTCCCTCAACGTTGATTGGAGGGAGACAGAGAAGATGAATTCAAGTGGATTAGGGTGTGAAGCTTGTCTTGTTCACTTTAAGGGTTTTATAGGTGAAAATGAGTGGATTTTGATTAAAGTTTGTTGGAGTTTGTGAGTAATTCGATGGATGTGATAGATTAAAAATTATATTTAAATCAAGAAAAAACAAGATTACCAAATTTTCCCTTCTTTTAAATATAATAAAAATTATCATTATAAATGTTTGATTTGTTGTAGAAAAAAATATTAATATGTATGAATGAAAATAAAATACTTTATTAAAAAAATATTTACAAAAAAATGTAACAAAAAAATTTGTAATAAATAATTACATTTTATAATGATAATTTATAATGATAATTACTTCAAGGAAAAAATAAGATTACCAAATTGTCCTTTATTTTAGAAATAATAAAAAATTATCATTATATAAGTTTGTTTTGTTATAGAAAAAATATTAAAATGTATTAATGAAAGTAACATATTTTAATAAAAAAATATTTATAAAATAATGTAGTAAAAAAATTTATAATTAATAATTACTTTTTAAACTTTTTTAGAAGAATTTTCAAATTTTCGTTATTAATTATTTTTGTAAAAATAATTTCAAAAGCCATATTTTTACATCATTTTCATGATTAAGTTGAAAAATAAATTACGGACATAATTGTAATCTTGATAGCACCCTCAAACTATTGCACAACATAGATGATTGAAAAATAGAGGAATTTCCCTCTTGCTTTCCCTCTCTTTCCCTCAACTTTTATTGGAGGGAGAGGGAGAGGATGAATTCAAGTGTATTAGAGTGTCAACCTTGTCTTGTTCACCTTAAAGGGATTATAGGTGAAAGATGGTGGATTTAGAGTAAATTTTATTGAAGTTTGTGAGTGATTCAATGGATGTGATAGATTAAAAATTATATTTAAATCAAGAAAAAACAAGATTACCAAATTTTCCCTTATTTTAAATATGATTAAAATTATCATTATAAATGTTTGATTTGTTGTAGAAGAAAATATTAATATGTATGAATGAAAATAAAATATTTTATTAAAAACATATTTACAAAAAAATGTAATAAAAAAATTTTTAATTAATAATTACTTTTTAAACCGTATTTTATAGGAATTTAAAAATTTTCGTTATTAATTACTTTTGCAAAATAATTTCAAAAGCCATATTTTTACATCGTTTTTATAATTAAGCTGAAAAATAAATTGCAGACATAATTGTAATCTTGATATCACACTCAAATCATTACATAACATAGATCATTGAAAAATAGAGATATTTCCATCTTCCTTCCCCTCTCTCCGTCAAGGTTGATTGGGGAGGGAGGGAGATGGTGAATTCAAGTGGATTAAAGTGTGAAGTTTGGGTTGTTCACTTTAAGTGAATTAAAGGTGAAAGAGGGTGGATTTTTATAGTAGAGTTTGTTAAAGTTTGTGAGTGATTTGATAGATGTGATAGATTACAAATTATATTTAAATCTAGGAAAAAGAAGATTACCAAATTGTCCTCTATTTTGAAAATAATTAAAAATTATTATTATACAAGTTTGATTTGTTGTAGAAAAAATATCAAAATGTATAAATCAGAATAACATATTTTATTAAAAAAATAATTATAAAATAATGTAATAAAAAAATTTATAATTAATAATTACTTTTTAAAACTTATTTTAGAACAATTTTCAAAATTCTGTTATTAATTATTTTTTTAAAAATAATTTTAAAAGCCATATTTTTACACAATTTTCATAATCAAGCTGAAATATAAATTCCGAACATAATTGTAATCTTGATATCACCGTTAAACCAAGACATAACATATATGATTTAAAAATAGAAGAATTTCCCTACTCGTTCTTCTCTTTATCCCTCAAAGTTCATCGGAGGGAGAGGGAGAGGATGACATGAAGTGGATTACAGTGTGTAGTTTGTGTTGTTCACTTTTAGTGGATTAAAGGTGAATGTGGATGGATTTAGAGTAAAGTTTGTTAAAGTTTATGAGTGATTTGTAAGATGTGATAGATTAAAAATTGTATTTAAATCAAGTAAAAAACAAGATTACCAAATTGTCCTTTATTTTAAAAATAATTAAAAATTATCATTATATAAGTTTGTTTTGTTGTAGAAAAAATATTAAAATGTATAAATGAAAGTAACATATTTTAATAAAAAAAGATTTATAAAATAATGTAGTAAAAAAATTTATAATTAATTTTTTTTTTAAACTTTTTTTAGAACAAGTTTCAAATTTTCGTTATTAATTATTTTTGTAAAAATAATTTCAAAAGCCATATTTTTAAATCATTTTCATGATTAAGTTGAAAAATAAATTACGGACATAATTGTAATCTTGATATCACCCTCAAATTATTGCATAACATAGATGATTGAAAAATAGAGGAATTTCCCTCTTGCTTTCCCTCTCTCTCCCTCAACGTTGATTGGACGGAGAGGGAGAGGATGAATTCAAGTGGATTAGAGTGTCAACCTTGTCTTGTTCACCTTAAGGGGATTAAAGGTGAAAGAGGGTGGATTTAGATGGAGTTGTCAAAGTGGGTTGGAACCCGCGAGCCAACCCCGTTCACCACGGCTTTGGGTCGGGTTGGGTTGAAATGTTTTTACAAATTTCAATACGGGTTGATTTTTGACTCGGCTCATTTAGAACCCGGCTCACCCGGGTTGAACCCGTAGTGAGCCGGGTTGGCTCACCAACCCGTACATGAAAGGGTCACCCAAGTGTTTTTTATTTTTTTATTAAGTTGGGCTTTACATTTGGGTCATGTTAGGTTGTTTTTTTATCCAACACATAAATAATTTGTATTTTTTTTTGGTTTTATACTCACATGGTACACGGCCAAAGACCACAAATGAAATTTGCAAAATAGCCTATACGTCACTTTTTGCCTCTAGATTGGGAGGCTGATGTCCCAACCATACCCGAGTACACGGCCCCCAGAAGACACGATGGTCGCCTACCACACAAATACGCCTTCATCTAGAACTACACGGCCCCCAGAAAGCACGATGGCCGCCTACCACGCAGGGACACCTCCACATGGAGAACACGACCCTCACCAAACCTCACACACCCTTTCACGGAGACGCTCCTTCTGAACAACACGGCTTACAACCAAAACCTCGTGGCCGCTTACCCTACGAAAGGCACCCCTCCAAAGGAAAACCACCCTCGACGCATCTCATGGCCGAATACTAGGCACCGCCAACATTCGAAGGACCCCCTAGTAAATTCCCTCCCTAACACTGGATCCTAAAATAAACAGAAGAGAGATATTGGGCCCAAAGGCCCATCACAGGTAGGACCCACAGGTAAAAAGGTATAAATAGCACACTATTCTATGCATTGATTACGCATTAAATTATTCTCTAAAACCCTGACAACACCAGTGCTGACTTAGGCATCGGAGTGTCTTTTGCAGGTCCCCTGCGCCGCCCTCAAGTCCCGTCGGAAGCAAGAGAAGACCGACCCAAAGCAAGACGTTCAAGACCCTTGGCCGATTCGTGGACTACACACTTCAGTTCCATAAGAACAGGTTTGTAGTTGGATTGTATTAAAGCTTATTTAGATTTTCATTAGAATTACAATTTAGTTTTGACTGAAAAAAAATAAGAAAATAATATTTTTTTTTAATTAAGTGAACCCGTGAGCCAACCTGTTTAACCTGCCAACCCGTGGTGGGCCCGGTCGGGTTCGAATTTTTTTGGCTGGTTAAAAAGTAAGTCGGGTTGGGTTAGCTCACTAAATCATCAACCCCTGGTGGGTCGAGCCGGGTCGGGTCGGTTTACCTATTTTGACATCTCTAGATTTAGAGTAATGTTTATTAAAGTTTGTGAGTGATTTGATGAATGTGATAGACTAAAAATTATATTTAAATCAAGGAAAAACAAGATTACCAAATTGTCCTTTATTTTAAAATGATTAAAAATTATCATTGTATAAGTTTGATTTGTTGTAGAAAAAAGAATATTAATATGTATGAATGAAAATAAAATATTTTATTAAAATAATATTTATAAAATAATGTATTAAAAAACTTTTAATTAATAATTACTTTTTAAACCTTATTTTACAACAATTTTCAAATTTTCATAATTAAACTGAAAAATAAATTACAGACATAATTTTAATCTTGATCTCACCTTGAAACCATTGCATCAGAGAGATGATTGAAAATAGAGGAATTACCCTCTTCCTTCCCCTTTCTCTCCATCCAGGTTGATTGGAGGGAGAGGGACATGATGACATCAAATAGATTAGAGTGTGAAATTTGTGTTGTTCACTTTAAGTTGACTAAAGGTGAAAGTGCTTGGATTTAGAGTAAAGTTTGTTAAAGTTTATGAGTGATTTGCTAGATGTGATAAATTAAAAATTATATTTAAATCAAGGAAAAATAGATTACCAAATTATTCTTTATTTTAAAAATAATTAAAAATTATCATTATATAAGTTTGATTAACATGTATAAATAAAAGTAACATATTTTAATAAAAAAGTATTTATAAAATAATGTAATAAAAAAATTTATAATTAAGAATTACTTTTTAAACCATATTTTATAAAAATTTTCAAATTTTTGTTATTAATTATTTTTGTAAAAATAATTCCAAAAGCCATATTTTTACATCATTTTCATAATTAAGTTGAAAAATAAATTGTTGACATAATTATAATCTTGATATCACCCTCAAACCATTGCATAACATAGATGATTTAAAAATAGAGGAATTTCCCTCTTCCTTCCCCTCTCTCACTCAACGTTGATTGGAGGGGGAGTGAGAGGATGAATTCAAGTGGATTAGAGTGTGAAACTTCTCTTGTTTACGTTAAGGCGATTAAATGTGAAAGTGAGTGGATTTAGCGTAAATTTTGTTGAAGTTTGTGAGTGATTTGATCGATGTGATAGATTAAAAATTTTATTTAAATCAAGGAAAAACAAGATTACCAAATTGTCTTTTATTTTCAATATGATTACAAATTATAATTATATATGTTTGATTTGTTGTAGAAGAAAAATATTAATATGTATAAATGAAAATAAAATATTTCATGAAAAAAATATTTATAAAATAATGTAATAAAAAATTTTAGAACATATTTTTAAATTTTCGTTATTAATTATTTTTGTAAAAATAATTTGAAAAGTCATATTTTTATATCATTTTCGTAATTAAGCTGAAAAATAAATTACAGACATAATTGTAATCTTGATATCACCCTCAAACCTAAAAAATATAAGAATTTCCCTCTTCCTTCCCCTCTTTCTCCATCAAGGTTAATTGGAGGGAGAGGGAGAGGATGACATCAAGTGGAGTATAGTGGGAAGTTTGTGTTGTTCACTTTAAGTGGATTAAAGGTTAAAGTGGGTGGATTTAGGGTAAAATTTGTTAAAGTTTATAAGTGATTTGTTAGATGTCATAGATTAAAAATTATATTTAAATCAAGGAAAAACAAAATTACCACATTGTCCTTTATTTTAAAATGATTTAAAATTATCATTATAAGTTTAATTTATAAAATAATGTAATAAAAAATATATAATTAATTTTTAATTTTTAAAACTTATTTTAGAACAATTATCATTTTTCCGTTATTAATTATTTTTGTAAAAATAATTTTAAAAGTCATATTTTTACATCATTTCATAATTAAGCTGAAAAATAAATTGCGGAGATAATTGTAATCTTGATATCACCCTCAAACCAAGACATAACAAAGATGATTTTAAAATAGAAGAATTTCCCTCTTCCTTCCTCTCTTTCTCCCTCAAGGTTGATTAGAGGGAGAAGGAAAGGATGACATCAAGTGGATTAGAGTGTGTAGCTTGTGTTGTTCACTTTAAGTGAATTAAAGGTGAAAGTGGGTGGATATAGAGTAAAGTTTGTTAAAGTTTATGAGTGATTTTTTGGATGTGATAGATTAAAAATTATATTTAAATCAAGGAAAAACAAGATTACCAAATTGTCCTTTATTTTAAAAATAATTAAAAAATATCATTATATAAGTTTGATTTGCGGTAGAAAAAATATTAAAATGTATAAATGAAAGTAACATATTTTAATAAAAAAATATTTATAAATAACGTAAAAAAAATTAATTATTTTTATAAAAATTTTCAAATTTTCGTTATTAATTATTTTTATAAAAATTATTTCAAAAGTCATTTTTTTACATCATTTTCATAATTAAGTTGAAAAATAAATTAAGAAGAAATGGTAATCTTGATATCATCCTCAAATCATTGCATAACAAAGATGATTGAAAAATAGAGGAATTTCTCCCTTCCTTCCCGTCTCTCTACCTCAACCTTGATTGGAGGAAGAGGGAGGGGATGAATTCAAGTGGATTAGAGTGTGAAACTTGTCTTATTCACTTTAAGGGGATTAGAGGTGAAAGATGGTGGATTTAGAGTAATGTTTGTTAAAGTTTGGGAGTGATTTGATAGATGTGATAGATTAAAAATTATATTTAAATTAAGGAAAAACAAGAATACCAAATTGTCCTTTATTTAATTGCGGACAGAAATTGTAATCTTTATTTCACCCGCAAACCATTGCATAATAGAGATGATTAAAAAATAAAGGAATTTCCCTCTTCCTTCCCCTCTCTTTCCCTCAACATTGATTGGAGGGAGAGGGAGAGGATGAATTCAAGTGGATGTGAAGCTTGTCTTGTTCACTTTAAGGCGATTAAAGGTGAAATTGAGTGGATTTAGTGGAAATTTTGTTGAAATTTGTGAGTGATTTGATGGATGTGATAGATTAAAAGTTATATTGAAATCAAGAAAAAACAAGATTACCAAATTGTCCTTTATTTTAAAAACGATTAAAAATTATCATTATCTAAGTTTGATTTGGTTTAGAACAATTGTTAGTTTGTATTAATTAAAATAACATATTTCATTAAAACAATATTTATAAAATAATGTAATAAAAAATTTAAATTAATAATTACTTTTTAAATCTTATTTGATAACAATTTTAAAATTTTCGATATGAATTATTATTGTAAAAATAATTTCAAAAGCCATATTTTTACATCACTTTCATAGTTAAGCTGAAAAAAAAATTGCAAACATAATTGTAATCTTGATATCACCCTCAAACCATTGCATAACAAAGATGAATGAAAAATTGAGGAATTTCCATCTTCCCTCACCTCTTTCTTCGTCAAGGTTGATTGGAGGGAGAGGGAGATTGCAAGAACTATGTGATTTAATTAATAAATGCAGGTAATAGAAGCCTTTATGGCATTGAATTCTGATTGGTATGATGTGGAAAAGTATTAGCTCAAGTGGTTGAGAGTACTTGGTTTTTGTGAAAGGACTTGGGTTCAAGTCATATATATGCCAATTGTGTGTTATTTAATTATTATTGTTTTAATAATATGTTTGAGTATGTTGAATGGTGGTATAATGATTGAATTGTGTTAGTTAGCAAGAAATATAAATTGGCTTGATGGTTTAGCATGGCTTTGGCAATTGTACGGTTGTGGGTTCAAGCCTTGAAGAAACCAAACTTAACTTTATTTTTGCTTACACCCAAGCATGCTATGACTCTCAAACCAATACTCGACTCATCCGAGGAGTGACTTACGTGGAGCGACTGCTCAAAGGAGGCAAGCAGATGTGTTTTCTGGAAAGTGAATGAGAGAATGGAATTAGGGCAGATTAGGGTCTGCATCCCTATTGTGCCCGCCCTTAGGCCCATTACATTAGCGCAACCCTTTTAATTTTGGGCAGAAAAGAAAAATAATTTAGTGGGCCTTACATTCTCCCCAACAAGAAAATTTTCAACCTCAAAAATGAAAACTTATCGGGCAAAAAGATATGGGTGTGATTTTCTCATGTCCTCCTCTAACTCCCAAGTCGAGTCACCTATCCTTCGATCCCAGATGACTTTGACAAGGCTGACTGTCTTTCCTCTGCGTTCCTCAACCTTGTCATCCTCTAAAGCGATGATGGGTACTTCCACAGTAAGATCCTCTCTGATTTGTATATCTTCAGCTTCCAACACATGAGCCGGATCAAACACGTACTTCCTCATCTAAGACACGTGAAACACCGGATGAAGGTTTGCCAACTAAGGGGGTAAAGCTATCTCATAAGCCATAGGCCCAATCCTCCTCATGATCTGATAGGGGCCAAGGAACTCAGGAGAGAGCTTCCTTGAGCGGAGAGCCCTTCCAACGCCAGTGGTTTAGGTCACCCTCAAGAACCATGATCCCCAGCCGCAAACTCTAAAGGTCTCCTCCTGCGGTCAGCGTAGGCCTTCTGTCTACTATGAGAAGCTTGCATTTTGTTCCTCACCATCCTCACCTTCTCGGTGGTTTGTTCTAATAACTCTGGTCCGACTAGCACTACTTGCCCATCCTGATACCAACATAGGGGAGTCCTACACTTCCTGCCGCATAAAGCCTCGTATGGCGCCATGCCAATGCTCACATGAAAGTTGTTGTTGTAGGTAAACTCTATCAAGGGTAACACCTCATCCCAAGCTCCTAGGTGATCCAATATACATGTCCGTAATAAGTCCTCAAGTGACTGGGTGGTCCTCTCGGACTGACCATCAGTCTGGGGATGGTAGGCTAAGCTCATAGTCAACTTGGTCCCTAAAGCCTCTTGTAAGGTTTGCCAAAACCGGGATGTAAACCGTGGGTCTCTGTCGGAGACTATGCTCGAAGGCAATCCATGTAGCCTTACTATCTCCTTACTGTACAGTTGAGCCAACTTCGCCATGGACATCCTTAACTTCATCCGGCCCAAGTTGTTCTCTGACTCTGTTCAGACTGCCGTCCAATAACTGCCTCTCTCTGATTGAGTCCAAGAAGTCACTAGATATAGTAAGAGTACTACACCTAATGGACTTGGACCCCAACTCCACCTGTACCCTCATGTTCTTGAACTTCTCTAGTAGTTCCACCTCCTTAATCATAAGGTGTGCAGCATGTACAGTCTTCCTACTCGAGGCATCCGCCACTACATTCGTCTTCCCTAGGTGATATAGGAGCTCGAAGTCATAATCCTTCAGGAATTCCATCCATCTTCTCTGCCTCATGTTCAACTCCTTCTGATCAAACAGATACTTGAGACTCTTATGATCGTTGAACACACGAAACTGAGCACCATAAAGATAATGCCTCCAGATCTTCAAAGCGAACACTATGGCTGCTAACTTTAGGTCATGGGTGGGATAGTTCTTCACATGAACCTTAAGTTGCCTTGAGGCATAGGCCACCACCTTCTTTTCCTGCATTAACACACAGCCAAGTCCGAGATGTGATGCATCACAATAGACCTCAAAAGGCTTCCCCACATCTGGGATCACTAGTATCAGAGCACTAGTCAGTCTCTGCTTCAGCTCTTGAAAGCTTTCCTCACACTTATCCACCTAAGTGAAGGGTTGATCTTTCCGAGTGAGTTGTGTCAGGGACGCCACTATCTTGGAGAATCCCTCTATGAATCTCCTATACTAGCCAACTAACCCCACAAAGCTTCTTATCTCTATCGCAGACTTGGGACTTTCCCACTTAACTACTACCTCAACTTTTGTTGGGTCCACTGCAATGCCCTGTGCAGATATCACATGCCCCAAAAACTGAACTTCATCCATCCAGAACTCGCATTTGGACAACTTGGCATACAAGAAGAGTTGCCAAATGTTGATGACAAACGCCAGCCTTGGCCAAATGCAGACAAGAAGAGTGGTCCTCAGTTGTTGACAGGGCCCAAGCTTTTATCTTTTGGGCCAACATTGTTTAAATACTATATTAGGATTTTATTTTGGGCTTTGTATTTTGGGCCTAGTAGAATAGGGTTTTCTTTGGGCCATGTATTGGGCCTTAGAAGAAATTGGGCTTTAGAAGTAATTTTGGACCAAAAAGGGGAATTGGGCCAAATGGGCCAAGAGTAGTGTGTCTACTCTAGAAAATTCTAGAAGCTTCTCAAACTTGCTCTCCAAGGATGAGAGTTAGCTTCCCATGGCAAGACAACTGTGACTTGCTTAAGTGGCAAGTCACACCTCCCACATGCTCCTTTTTGGCTCCAATATTCAACTTTCTAGACTCTTTTTTCCCTCCACTTTTTAGAGACTCCTTAGTCTCATTTTAGCCTATAAATAGAAGGCTTAGGAGATGTATTTTTCAGCTTGAAATTAAGTAATGAATTGTTGCCTAAATTTGTGCACAAATCTCTTTTGAGCTCACCTTAGAGTAAACTCTTCTCTAGTTTACTCTAGTCTTCTTCCTTAGGAGTTTGCCTCACCTCTCTTAAGAATCATTTCACCTACACCAAACCAAACACCTTAAGCTTCTTTCCTTCATGCTTCCGCATCCAACACCATTCATGGAGCTTCCATTCTTCATGCAAGCTCCAATGAAGACAAGAAGAAGCCATCATGTGGTATCATGAGCCTTGGTTTTAGTGAGTTAAGTGCTTTTTCTCCATTTTTCTTTGAATTTCCGTGTTGTTCATTACTTCCTTTGATTGTCTTTTTCTTTTTCTTCTTTTCACCTCATTGGTTATATGGTTCTTATCATTGTTCCTTTGGAACCATTCGGCCATTGTGCCTAAGAACTCAACCATGGTGAATTTGTGTGCCTTTTACATTTTTGTTTGAGTCTTGTTAATTTTCTATTTCATCTATTTGAGTCATTTTAATTTTCTCATCCATATGTTTTGTCTAGAGTAATGTGTAGTTCAATTATGTCTTAAATTCCTGTGTTTAGCTTTCCATTTTGCTGTTGTTTTGCTATTGTATTGCTCCTGTTTTGCTACTGTTTTTTGTTAATAAATACCATTTCTCTTCTCCCTTTGAGCCTTGGAAATGAACCTTCACATCTAGATAACCTTTGTTATCTTAATGTCCAGTGGGAATTTTCCTTGTGCTTGCTTAATCACCTAAGTTTCATTTTTGTTTCTAGTGTGCTTTGTGTGCTTTTA
>Ga0209589_1011591_pt1 | contig 12337 bp, 6 predicted proteins | sample CowpeawhiteBW_FD_187525 | JGI IMG/M metagenome (GOLD analysis project Ga0209589, IMG submission 187525) | Root nodule microbial communities of legume samples collected from California USA - Cow pea white BW (SPAdes) (version 2) | ecosystem: Host-associated > Plants > Roots > Nodule | place: USA...
CAAATTAAATATGATTGAATCAAGAACCAAATGAAACAAGAACCAACTTAATTGAATAACCATAAAGAAAGTTGTAAACCAAACAAGCAACAAGGTCAATGTTGTTAACAACTAAACTACAGTGATCTTGCGATAAAAACTGCTCTCACTACAGAGCTCCGATTCAAGATCGGACCAATAAAAGTCAAAAACTATGTGTTAAAGATCAGTTGTTAAAATATCAGCACGATCCAACGGTTAACGAAGTAGTAACGTTTATTTTACGAAAAGTGTGCAGTGTTGTCAACAACCAAACTACAGCGACCTTGTGATAAAAACTGCTCTCACTACAGAGCTCCGATTAAAGATCCGACCGATCAAAGTCAAGAATTTTGTGTTAAGAATATGTTGTTAAAATTTTAGCTCGATCTAACGGTTAACGCAGTAGGAATCTTCATTTTACGAAAAGTGTGCAATGCGGAAAAAGAGTAGCGCCACATCAATCAAACATACTCGCACACCATACATTTTTATTCGACAAACAGCCTCATTCAAGCATCACAGCCATACAAACAGACCAAAAATCGGCAAAATAACTTTAAATACATAAATCCTAGCTTCCCTTACCTGGAAAATGCTAACTCAAGCGAATGAGATCCTTAGCGGACTAGCACCTAAAGCGAAAGCAATCAACGGAACTGAAAACAATGAGGAATGAATGAAAATGAGCTCTGACAGAGACTAGCATGGAACTAAAGCTTGAAGAAAATAAGGGAACATAGAGAGCTCAACTTACTTGGAGTGTATCGTTCAAAGGAGAGGAAAAATAGGAGAGCTCACTCAAACCCTAGCAGAGCTTCTGTTAGAAGGGAAAGAGGGTAAGAGCATTGTCTTTGCAAAGTGTGGTAGAATGAGAGGGGTTAGGCTGCCTTAGGGGCTTTGGACACCCTATGGGCCAGTCCTAGGCCCAACTAGTTTAGGACAGTCCCTCTTACAATAAGGAGCAGATAAAGGTGGGTCTTACGATTACGGTTAAAAAAATCCTAACACAATTGTTTTTATTCTAACGGTTCCGAATAATCCTAGAAAATCAATCCCTAATAAAAATTAATTTTTTTAGTGAACAAATAAAAAACATTTTTTCTAAATAACCAAATCTAAATAAATCAGAGAAAATTTTTAATAATGTTGTAAAACTATTGTAATAAAGAGATAGGATAATTTTTTAGTTAAAGTATCAAGTATATTTTTTCTTGTTTTAATTTACATTTTTTAAAATTTAAATTCTTTTACTAAAATTAAAATTAAATCTATCTTAATGTTATTATGTAAAAGCAATTATCTCAATATTCCTATTTCTTTTTAACTAAAATAATTGTAAAGCTTACAATTAATTACTTTATATATATTTAAATTAATTTTAGTTTTAACTTTCTAATATAACTTAACTGTTATTTCTTTCAAATTTATAAAAAATAGTTATAAGGGTAACTGATGATATTTTTTCTAAATAAAAAAATAGAAAACAACTTTAATATTTCTTTTTTAAAACTATTATAGTAAATAAAAAATATAATTAGTTTTAGTTAAAGTATAATAAGCTATCTCTTTCTTTAATTTATATTTATCTTAGACTTTTAATTCTTTTATTAAAATTAAAATTTATATATCTAATCTCCAATCTTATTTGATTATATATTTTAATTAATTTATTAATATTTATACTTATAATTTATATTTAAGTATATACAATTATATTTAAAAAAATAATTTTAAAATATTGTAATTAAAAATAATTTTAAAACATTTAAATTAAAAGTAATTTAAAATATTTAAATTAAAAATAATTTTAAAATATTTAAATTAAAATAATTTTAAAAAATATTTAACTTAAAAATAATTTTAAAATATCTGAACTAAAAATAATTTTAAAAAATTTAAATTGAAAAATATATATCATTACTAAAATTAAAAATAATTATAATACATTTTAATTGGGAAGGATTAACTATAAATATATTTTCTAGTAAATTTGTAGCAATTATGCTATGGACCAGCTAGAACTTTATTCCTCCGCTATTCTGTCACAAATTAGTGAAAGATTAGCTACAAATATATGTCCTAGTAAATCTGTAGCTACTTTGCTACGAAGAAGCTACAAATTATTTTTTCGCCATTTTCTCCCAAATTAGTAAGGAATTAGTTACAATTATATGTTCTAGGAAATCTGTAGTTATTTTGCTACAAAATTGCTACAATTTTATTCTTTCGCTATTTCCTCGCAAATTAGCTAGGGATTAGCTACAAATATTTTTCTTTGCTAATTTCTCTAACTAAATAGAAATTTTCTTGTTGTGTTTATTATTATTAATTTATTTTATTTTATTATTATTATTTATACTATTATTATTATTATTTTGTTATTATTTTATTATTATTTTTATTATTATTATTAATATTACTATTTTTATTTTTATTATTTTTATTATTGTTATTATTATTTTCATTTTATTTTATTTTATTTTTATATTTATCTTTATTATTATTATTATTTTATTTTATGATTATTTTATTATTATAATTTTATTTTATTTATGATTTTATTATCATTATTATTTATTATTATTTCTTTATTTTACTTTTATTATTTTATTATTATTATTTTATCTTATTAGTATTATTGTTTTACTGTTATTGTTTCACTTTATTTTATTATTATTATTATTATTATATTTATTTGTATTGTGTCATTTTATTATTATTATTATTATTATTATTATTATCGTTATTATTATTATTGTTGTTTTTCTTATTATTATCATTATTATTATTTTATTGCCCGTGCGATATTTTGGGGCATTGGTTTTGTATCCTTCCTGTTTTTGTATATTGTTTGATTTTTCAGGATTGTGTTGGACTATGATCTAGTCGTGTGATTATGACTGGATAAGCATATTTCATGTTATGGATTGTATGTATAGTGCTTGGGGTTCGTTGGAACTTGCTTCAAAGTGCCAAAAACCAGTAGCAATGACATTACTAGTGTGGCGCCTAACGACTTGGGGTGTGTTGCCTGGCGGCTTGGGGTGTGCTGCCAGGTGATAAGGGAAAACTAGAGAAGCTTAGAACGCATGGCGCCTGGCGGAAAATGTGATCCTGACAAGCAGAAAAGATTTGGTAGAGGCTCTGGAAAGCATATGGCGCCTAGCGGCATGAGGTGTCTCTCAGGCGGTCTGGATCCAAGTTCCACCTAACGACGCGAGAGGTGCGCTAGGGGGTTTTGGGTGCAGAGTTGGATCGTGAGGAGGATTCCTACACTGCTTTGGATGTAGGTCATGAGGCGATGCTTTGTTGGGGGCCTAGTTACGAGTGTAACTTGTATTGGGGTAACACGTGGTCACTCTAGGTTGTAGCGTAGTGGTTTAGGAAGTCCAGTGGAGTGTGCGAGAACGTGGCTCGTACAACGAGGTTTCTAATGATTTCCCTCTTTAGTGCATCTTATAGAGTTTTGGTAGTCTGGAACAACTACAAACTTTTGTTCATTTTGGGGAACTCCACTTGGTGTCGCAGTGTGAGGCCGTGGCAAATTTATTTCCGCGTGTGGACTATCAGGTGGTGGCCTGTAGTCAGAGGGGCGAGTAGACACTCGTGCACCAAAGATCAATTAGTGTACTCATCAAAGGGTGTAGAATCAAGATGCGTGCAACAGAAAGTTTGGAAGTGGAGGATTGAGGATTGGGGCTAACACGGGTTATGGTTATGAAATGCTTTAATTATGTCATGTGTAATTGTCCTTCTTGTATTTAAGCTCACCCTATCTATGTGTGTTTGGCGATGATCATGTAACTTGTTACATGGGAGCAAATGTTGATGCAGGTGAGCGTGTGGATGCCTAGAGTCGGAGTGTGGACCAACTATCGGAGTTTTTTTTCCTAGTTTTCTTCATGAACTATTTTGTAATGAATATTATGAACAATTAATCTTTGTAATAATTGAATGCCGTATGGATTTTATAATTGGCGCATTGAAATAAAGTTTTAAATTTTCCCGTGTTTTGGGAAAAGGAATTATCATAAATGCGATTTTATACTTATATCCCTATTTTAATTATTTAAATTAGTAATATCTGGTCGGGATGTTACAATAGTGGCCCTAGATGATCATGGACTAACCTTGTGCGTGGTAGGGTGAAACCCATTGGTAATGGCTCTACAGAGCAGTATAGGCCACCACAAGTGCAAGCATCATGTGAATCTGATCTTTTTATTTTATCCAGATAATTGAGTCAGAGGGTCTTGCATTGTTTGTCATCACATGTCTTGTGTGCTTATTGAAATGCATATTTAAGATCTTTGCTTGTTTATATATGTATGATGAAAATTTCTTTTTCATCTCTAACTTACCCTTTCTGTTTATAGGTTGTTTTCTAATTGGCTTTTCCTTTTTGCAATGATCACCAAATACTTGGTGTGAACAGATGTGGAAATTCTTGGTGGTCGTTCTGATGAGGGAGATGCGGCTGTTTAGGCCAGGCCCTGTTCTTATGCTCTTTTGGAGCACTTTTTGTGAACTGTGTTATTTTGTGAAGAGATGTGAACTCTGTGAGCAATCCTTTTGGATAACTGTCTTATGTTATCTTTCTGCTCATGGCCATTTTTTTGTGCCTTGATTTTCTTTTATCCTGCATATTATGAATAACTGTAATAGCTAATCCTTTATACCATCTATCTGGTACTCTACAAAATTGGGATGTTAGTGATAATAGTTATTGTAATTATAATGATAGTTAATAATAATAATAATAATAATAATAATTATTATTATTATTGTTATTATTATTATTATAGTTAATAATGATAATGATAATAACAATAATTATATTTGTTAATAATATGAATGACAATTTTTGTAATGAGAATTTTATAAATTAGGTATGATGGCATGGGTATTTCATAAGTGGTTGTTTTGTAGATTAATAAATTTATTAGGAATATTGTTGTCCATTTAATAACATTTGGAAGACAAAATGATAGAAAAATCAACAAATTGAATACGTGTCAAAATTCTAAGTGGGGTTAGATTAATACATGTGTTCAGTATTTGTTTTCCTATATTTTAAGTAGATTAGTAGATATATTGTTAGTACATTAGTAGAAGGGCTTAATATTAGAGCAAACATGTATTACAAAGAATCCTTCACTTGTTGAGGTAAAGAGGTTAATCCTTGAGGAAGGGTATAAGAGTTGTCTTAGTTTGCATCCTAGCATGACTAAGATATATCAGGATCTCAAGGAAACCTTTTGGTGGTAGGGTATGAAGAAGGATATGGCACAATTCCTGTCTTCTTGTTTGACATGTCAGAAGGCAAAAGTAGAGCATCAAAGACTCGGTGGAATTCTACAGCCTTTGGAAATACTGATGTGGAAATGGAATAACATAGCTATGGACTTTGTGACCCATTTGCCATGAACCTTTAGAGGTCATGATACAATTTGGGTTATAGTGGACTGATTGACCAAGAGAGCTCCTTTCTTGGCAATGAACCTAAGTATGCTTATGGCCAAGTTGGCCCAACTATACATTAAGGAAATTGTGAGGTTGCATGGGGTGCCTTTGAGCATAGTCTTAGATAGAGATCCGTGATTTACTTCACATGTTTAGTAGACCTTGCATAGTGCTTTGGGTAGCAAGTTAACCATGAGTTCAGCCTATCATCTCTAAACTGATGGTCAATCCAAGAGAACGATCCAATCACTTGAGGATCTTTTAAGGATGTGCGTGTTGGATCATTTGGGTGCGTAGGATCAAGTATTGCCCTTAATAGAGTTCACCTACAATAATAGTTTTCATGCGAGCATTGGCATGATGCTGTATGAAGCTTTATATGGAAGGAAGTGTAGGACCCCTCTATGTTGGTATCAAGATAGGGAAGCAGTTCTTGTTGGGCCTGAGTTGTTAGAGCAGACCACTGAGAAAGTGAGAATGGTGAGAGATAGGATGCAAGTTTCTTAGAGTAGGCAGAATGCTTATGCGAACCGTAGGAGGAGACCCTTGGAATTTGCGGGTAGAGATCACGTGTTCTTAAGGGTGACCCGAACTACTAGCGTGGGAAGGGCACTTCGCTCGAGGAAGCTTTCTCCTAAGTTCCTTGGCCCTTACTAGATCTCGAGGAGGATTGGGCCAATGGCTTATGAGATTGCCTTGCCTCCTCAGTTGGCTAATCTTCATCCGGTGTTCCACGTGTCACAGTTGAGGAAGTACTTCTTTGATCAGTCTCATGTGTTGGAAGCCGAGGATGTACAGATCAGGAAGGATCTCACTATGGAAGTACCACCAATCGCTTTAGAGGATAATCAAGTTGAGGAACGTAGGGGAAAACTAATCAGTCTAGTCAAAGTCGTTTGGGACCGGAGGATAGTGACTCTACTTGGGACTTAGAGGAGGATATGAGGAAGTCACATCCGCATCTGTTTTCCTGGTAAGTCTTCATTTTTTAGGTTGAAAATTTTGTTGTTGGGAGAATGTAAGGCCCACTTTAATTCTTTGCTTTTCTGCCCTAATTTTTAAGAGCTTATCCTAAGCAGATGGGCCTAAAGGCTGGCCCATAGGGTGCCAAGGCCCCTAATGTAGCCAAACACCCTCATTCTGCACTCACTTGCAAAAAGACAACCACTTACTCTTTCCTTTCTCTCCATAAAAGCTCTGCTAGGGTTTGGTACCACCTTGGTCAAGCTAGTTTGAACTCATTCCTTTTCCACGTAAGTTGTCCCTCATCCAATACTTTCCTTTTCTAGCATTGTTGTCTTGGTTCCAGCTAAGGTTCCTCTTGGTAACTTTGTTTCCTTCTGTTCCTCTTGGTTCCAGCTAAGTTGTTCCTAGAGCTACCGTGCTCAACTTTTTGAGTGTTTGAGACCTTGGCTAACATTTTCCAGGTAAGGGAAGCTAGGGTTTCGTATTTTAAATCTGTTTTGCCTATTTTTGGTTCTGTTTTGCGTTTCTGGTGCTTGTGTGATGTCCACGATGGAAAGAATATGCATGGTTTGCTGTTTGGATGAATATCTAGCTTTAAAGGCGTGGAACAATGAGGGAGAACTGTTTTTTTCGCCCAAGCGAGGTCGTCTCGCCTAGGCGAGAATAGCAGAAGCTCGCCCAAGGGTTTTGCTCGAGCACTAGCTCAGGCGGGAAACTAAACTTTTGAGCGACGAACCATCTCGCTCAGGTGAGATGGCATCGCCTAAGCGAGAGTTCGCAAAACCTCCAAGGCCTCTGTTTGCGATCTCACCTAAGTGAGAGCCTGCAGCTTGAGCGAGACCACTCCTAATAGAGGACTATCCCTAGATTCCATACAAGAAGAACTTGAAGATGAACATTTACAATTCAAAGGACCTATGACAAAGGCAAAAAGCAAGAGATTGGAAAATCACATCTATTCAAGACTCTTGATACTACAAGCAACTACAAGTGGAAATTCAAAGGATATGAAGATCATGGCTTGAAGCAGTCTTGAAGGATAGTTATTAGGAAATTAATTTATATTTTCAAACTTTGGGTTTTCTTTTAGAAAATAAGTTATGTTTTTGGGCTTTGGGCTTTCTTTTATAAATTAGTTTATGTTTTGGTTTGGGCCTTCTTGTAGGGTTCTTAGGTTTTCTTAAACTCATGTGCCTATATATAGAGGTACCAAAAACTATTGTAGACACTTTTAGTCATATATTGAATTTGATTTCATTAAAAAGAGGTTTCTCTTTGTTCTTGGCTTAGGCCTTCGGTTCTTATCAAAGATTAACATCTTTGTGGTGAATCTTCACTTGACTTATCAATCTGCTAGATTGTGGCGTCCTCCATCTTTGTCTTATTCCGCGTTCTTCTCTGATTTATTCGTGTCGTGCCTCTTGAGGATTCAAATTCAGAAATGACCATACTCTTTCCTGGATAGGGTCGTATCATAATGAGTTCATACTTTAAATAACATCTAATTAAGACAAAGGTAGACAGACTAAATTTACAATAAGTTTTCTATTCTCAATGAATAAAGCACAATTTAAGAAAACTTTATCGATAATTACAGACTTACTTGTGGGAATTGAAACAATCAAAATAGTGTTTAGAAAAGAGGTCGATAAGTCAAGGTGTTGAACACAATCATTGGAAATGAATGAGCGAGTTGTGTCTGAGTCATACAGTACATTTAAAGTTTTACCATTAATAAAACGCATACCTTGAATCAAATCAAGGTTTTTAGCGGCTTTAGCTCCAGTCATTGTCTAGACTTCTCCCTATTGTGGTGGGTCTTGCCTTAAGTATTGAAATGTGTCTTTTGTTATCCACAGAGAATATATGACCAGGTTTTCCAAACTTGAAATTGATAGGTCCCTTAAGATGAAAATCTTTGTGTAATGTTCTTGTTTGCACTTAAAGCATCTTATATGATTATTCACAGGTCTACTAAAATTTCCTGGTGAAGATTGGTTGGGTTGAGACCTCCATTGGGGACGATTGTAAGGTTTTCCTTCATTGCATTTATTTATATTTTTTGTTAGGGACCCAAAATATCTTGGTATGTTGACTTAACTATTTTCAAAATATTCAAAAAATCTACACTTGTGAATAAGCGTAGAAAAATAAAAAGTTTCTAGTATTCCCACTACATTTCACAATTCAGGCCAAGTGCATTTTCAAACTATATACACTTCATCCTCTCCTCTGGGTGATAAAAAGAAGTAGGGTATTTTCCTAATTCTTCAAACTTAAAAGCATAGTTTTCTATTGTCATACTTCTTTGTTTCAATTGGATAAACTCCATTTCTTTTGCTCTTCTAACATCATTTGGAAAATAATTAACTTAACTATTATGCTTAATTTTTTTTATAAACATTGATATCTTAAGAACATAATTATACATATGTCTAGAATGCTACACTATCTAATAAAAAAATATGAATATAATACAACAACCCTTAGTGTACTTTAGTTGAAGAGAGTATTATTAACACATATGTTGTATAAGTTCATACAACCCTTACTTTATAATCAAAATGAATAATAATATAATACTAATGTTTTATGAAATTTGTTATTATTAATATTATATATTAAAGATTAAAAAAATATCAAATAATTAGAATTTATCTTTTATATGATTACGAACTTATTTATCCATAATAATTTATTTATACAATATCAAAATTACAAATAAATACATGAATAGTTATACGAAAGATGAATGCACATACTAACTAATATGTCCTCAATTAAAATTTTCCAATGAATGGGTTATTAAAAAATTTCATCTACTTCCATAGAAGCATTTGTAGATATTTGATACACATGAAGATGTTTTCTTTATATTGGATAGAGAATTACTCATACACTAAATCCAATTCCATCACATCTCTTCTTAACCTCTGCTACTTGTGTTGATTCCTCGTACTCAGGTTCCTCATGTCAAATACCCTCCATGCTACATTCTACATGTACAACTAGCATTCATAAAATTTGTTTATTGGAGGAGTAGGGGATTGATCCATATTAGAAAAATTGATGATGAGAGGTGGAGCAACAACATTTGATTTGGCAACAGGACTAAGCAAGGCTGTGATCTCAGCCTCAAAAAGGAAGGGAAGGCAATGTTTGTGGGGTTCTCAAGTGGAGGAGACACTCCACAGGTTGGGTTGGCGCCAATGCCTCACCCCATCATTGGTGGCCAATGTGATTGACCCTTTCCTCTTAAAGCACCATTCTCTTGCTCTTGGCTTCTTCAATTGGGCCTCTCAGCACCCTGGTTTTGCCCACACACCCTTTACCTACCACTCACTCCTCAAATCCCTCTCACACAACAACCACTTCACTGCCATTCATTCACTCCTCAAACAAGCCAAAGCCCTCAACTTTTCCATCCACCCTTCACTTTTGAGCTCCATCATAGCATCCCATGTTGCCCACAACCGTGCTCGCGAAGCCTTTTCGCTCTTGGGTAGTGTTGCTCCCCTTTGTGCCGAAATTGGAGAGCCCACGTGTAACTCGCTCTTGGCTGCCCTTGCCTCTGATGGGTGCTTGGAAAATGCCTGCCAGCTGTTTGAGGGAATGACTGACAGGGGTATTGGTTTCAGCACGCTGGGATTTGGGGTTTTTATTTGGCGGGTTTGTGGAGAGGGTGATTTGGAGAGGGTGGTGAGGTTGTTGGATGAGGTTAAGGAATGTGGTTCTGGGATTAATGGTTCTGTTGTGGCGGTTTTGATTGTTCATGGGTTGTGTCGGGCTTCTAAGGTATCGGAGGCTTTGTGGATGTTGGATGATCTCAGGAGTAGGGGCTGGAAACCCGATTTCATGGCTTACTGGGTTGTTGCAGCAGGGTTCCGGTCAATGGGAAATGTGGCTGATGAAGTGAAGGTTTTGAAGATGAAGAGGAAGTTAGGGGTGGCTCCTAGAAGCAGTGATTACAGGGACTTGATACTTGGCTTGGTTACGGAGAGACGGATGTGTGAAGCAAAAGAAGTCGGAGAGGTTATAGTTGGTGGTAATTTTCCTGTTGATGACGATGTTCTCAATACATTGATAGGATCGGTATCAAGTGTAGATCCTATTGCAGCGATAATGTTTTTCAATTTCATGGTTGAGAAAGAAAGGTTCCCTACTATTTTGGCCGTCAGTGATTTGAGTAGGAATCTGTGTAGGCATGGCAAGGTTGATGAGTTGTTGGAGGTGTTCCATGTTTTGAATTCTCAAAACTACTTCAAAGATGTGGAGGGTTTCAATGTAATGATTTCATTTTTGTGCAGGGCTGGGAAAGTGAGAGAAGGCTATACTGTTCTGCAGGAGATGAAGAAGAAAGGGTTCCAACCCAATGTCTTGTCTTATAATTACATAATGGAAGCGTGTTGTAAGGAGGATCTACTGCGTCCTGCGAGGAAGCTCTGGGATGAGATGTTCTCGAATGGCTGTTGCGGGAATTTGAAAACGTATAACATTCTTATACGAAAATTTTCTGAAGTGGGACAAGCTGAAGAGGCTCAAATGCTCTTTTACCACATGTTAGACAAGGGAGTGGAACCTGATGTTACAACTTACAATTTTCTTCTAGAAGGACTCTGCCAAGAAGACAAGCTAGAAGCAGCTTTTGAGCTCTATAACAAGTCTCTCAAACACGACATAATCAATGCAAGAGAAATATTGAGCTCGTTTACATCATCATTATGCAGGAAAGGTATTATTCACTCAATCAAATATTTGAAACATAATGCACTGCAAATGCGTGCTTGTCAGCTTATTGCCTCATCACAACTTAACATATGTTGTATTTTTTTCAAGCAGGACATCTTATGGCTGCATCCAAATTACTTTGCAGTCTCAATCCTGATACAGGATGTGCAGAATCCCATATAATTTTGTTGAAAAGTTTGTCAGATGCACAGGAGATTCCAATTTCCATTGAGCACTTGAAGTGGGTTCAGGAAAAATCACCTTTGATACTAAGAGATATATGTATTGCACTTTTGGATTCTCTTTCTTCTGCTACATGCCCAGAGCCCATGTTACAGTTTCTTCAAAGAATACAAAATGTGTTTCATCTCCCATACTTCGAAGGATATGTGTGACAGATGATTACGATCTGAGAAGATGATCTTCTCAGTTTTAGGTGCCATTGGTTAGGTGTACATGCAACTTAGTAACAAAACCTTTACAATTGGTGTATTTTGATGAGAAATTTTGAGAAAGTATTTTTTGAATATTTTTGTTCTATATGGAGAATTGTGTTGTTTGAATTAGGAATTTTGAGAAAAAGGAATTTTTTTTAATATTTTTATCATATATCTAATCAATTTAAACATTAGAACTCGAAATTCTTACTCCATGTGTACGCTCCTCTCGCAACGTTCTCTCTCTCTCTCTCTCTTGATACAGACCTCTCTCTTCTCGACTGTTCTCATACCTAGTTTGTCTCGAATTCTCATCTCTATGATACAGGGTTTGTTGATTCAATATGAGTTTTGTTTTTCATGTTGATTTATGTTTCGTTTCTTTTTTATTGTTTGATTTCATTGATTTGCATTTATCTTTTGTTAGATATCTTTCAATTCAATTTGTGACTTTAATTTCCAAGTATATTTTGTAAAATATTTTAAACAAGTTTCAAGAGTCCACGGATTCGGTTTCAAAAGAAACTCTTCTTCTGGTCTTGTAAAAAGAGGGGGGGGAGACATCTGAAAAAACCTTTGATGCCAAAGTCGGTCTAAGGTATCAGGGAATAAGTATCAGAGAAAAAATTATATACTTCATAAAGTGTGACTTTAATTCAGTTGGCCCAATTACTTATTAATTAGAGTGAGTTATATATATATATATATATATATATATATAT
>Ga0209589_1011592_pt1 | contig 12336 bp, 6 predicted proteins | sample CowpeawhiteBW_FD_187525 | JGI IMG/M metagenome (GOLD analysis project Ga0209589, IMG submission 187525) | Root nodule microbial communities of legume samples collected from California USA - Cow pea white BW (SPAdes) (version 2) | ecosystem: Host-associated > Plants > Roots > Nodule | place: USA...
CTATCAGTTGGAAGTCCAAACTTCAAGGAAGAGTCTCCCTTTCAACCACTGAAGCTGAATATATAGCTATCTCAGAAACAGCAAAAGAGATGATATGGTTGAAGAATCTTCTAAAAGAATTAGGAAAAGGGCAAGATGAACCTTCATTGTTCAGTGACAGTCAAAGTGCCATTTGTCTTGCTAAAAATCCAATTCTTCACTCTAGATGCAAACACATTGAATTGAAGTATCATTTTATCAGAAACTTGATAAATGATGGAGATTTGATTTTGTTGAAGATTCCAGGTGCAGAGAATCCAGCTGATATGTTGACTAAGACAGTCACAACAACTAAGTTGAGGCTTTGCATTGCCTCAACTGGCCTTCGAGAAAATTGATGATGAAGGCACTACACTAGGTGGTAATGTAAATCAAACCCCAAGTGGGAGAATTGTTAGAATTATGGTGCTTGATTTAGTCCCACATCGCTTAGAATAGTGAGATGTGGTTCTCTATTTTACTATATAAGAGACTCTATGTAAAGCTTTAAGATACACTAAAAATACAAATACTTCCTAGTGTAGTCATGGACGTAGGCATACACATTGTAGCCGAACCACGTTAAATTCTCTGTGTCTATTTTTCTCTCCTTTATTCTTTCCTTTATTGCCTTGTTCCTAACATAAAATTGTTGATAATCATGAAATACATGAAAAATTCAATAGTGAAAAGTTAGTTAGTTATGTGGATGTGTATAGTGATGGAAGTACTCTGAGGTAATTTTAGACTGATTCTTGCGGTCTAGAACTTAAGAACTTCAAACCCAATGCGATTCTTCTATTCTTGGTTGAATGAATCCTTGCCTTAAGTGCTAGAACTTGATACCTAACCCAAGATTTAGAGCTTTACTAACCTCTAACAAGAATGAGATGGTTTGATTGGACAATAGTTTGAAATTAGTTTTTTAACTCAATCCAAACCGGTGAAATAAGATGAGTGATCAAGTCATCCAAGCAATACAACATAAATCAAACCATAAATATTTGAATGAAAGCATTAATAAATACCTAAGAAGTAGGAGTATAGAGAATTAGAATTGATTACATCCAACCTCAACATGAGAGAGTTTAACCAGTCATAGAATATTGCAATACAATTTCAACATTATTTAGACACAAAATTTACAATAAAAGCATATCTCTCTAGCCTCGTAACATTGTATTCGTACTTTTTTACTACTTATTTACTTCTTCACTCAATGCTTAAAATAAATACATGAGTTTTCACTAATGCTCAACTCTAGCCTTTGACGCTCAGTTGCAAAGGTTTCATTCTATCTAGGGTTTCTTCTTTCTTTGCCGCCTTAATTGTCTTGTGCGATTTTCTTGCTGCTTAGTTGTGCATCACCTTTGACTCTCCTTTATCTGCCTTTGATTTTTCTCTTGATTACCTTTAGTGCTTAACGCCATTTTCTTGTGGCTCAGTTGCAAAAAGTCATATTCTAGATCTTTTCAAATTGTGTTTCTAGCATTCGGTGACAAATTTTGGGACTTGGCTACATCATCTTTTAATTCCTTTTGAAATTGTTTCAAATAATCAAAGATTCATCAATTTCTTATTTTTTTGCTTCTTAGTGTCTCAATTATGTAATTCTAAGCTATAGGGATTTGATTTACTCAAAATTATATCAATTGGATGCATTTTAAGTGCCCAAATCATATGTCAAATTAAGTAATCTTGACACTTATCATTATGATAACTGAAAACATAGACAATAAATATTATTTCATTATTTGCAAGGTCTTATATGAATTTTTGATGAAACTTTAGAAGATGCAGAACATTGGTTCTCTCTAAGACATCTATACAACAATTTCAAGAAGAAAAAAAAGGTAATGAACAAGCATATGAATGGTTACTTTCAATTCTTTTAAATGTTGGTGCAAACATGCCTCTAGTTCCTATTATAAATGTGACATCCTTATGAATAACCTGTCAAAATCCTTTAATAGTACACTTTTATTAAGTAGGGATAAACCAATAATCACAATGATGTAGTGAATTTTAACATATTTGATGAGTAGATTTTCAACTTTTAAGGATATTTTATTGTAAATATCTTGGTATTGTAATGTTAAAACCAAGGAAAAGGCTACATAGGGAAGTTGTGAAAACTGGGAATTGGATAGGTATTTGGTCTAAGCATAACAAGTTTGAAGTTACTTAGGGTATTTTTCCATGGATTTGATATTGACCTTAAGTAAGGGTCACACTTGCATGTGTTATTTTTGGGACTTAGTGGATATACCTAGTAGAGATGATGTTGCAATTAATTATAGGTTAGAACAACCTGAAGAGATATGCACAGATATTATAAGAGGGATGCATATGAAGCTTGTTATGGTGAAAAAATTTTCCCAGTTAATGGACAATAGTTATGGCAAAAAAAAAAAATACACAACAAACCCTACTTCTAATATATAAGACACCTCTAAGAAGATGGTCACAACAATAGAGATTCTAGAAATGTTATAATGAAGTTTAGTATATATTGGTAATATGGTTACAACAATGTAGATTCTAGAAATGGGACAAAAAAGACTACATAAATAAACCCCCTAGCCATTATAATAGTCGTGTTATTTTTACATTATGATACGTTAGTTTCTATTCTATTTTATATATATATATATATATATATATATATAAAAGGGAAAATGAAGACACAAAAATATATGGCTAGAATGACTAGAGTCAAGGTTATACCTCTGGAATGACAAACAAAACCTCATATAATTGGCTCAATCAACACTGAAAAGGAAGTTGAGATTAACCAACTCGATTTACAAGATAGTAATGTATTTGCAATAAAATAATCCTTAGTCAACATATTATTGATTCCTTGGAAAATTATTTTGCAAATGACAAGGAAAAAACAAAGAAATTTTCCATAGTGTTAAATATAAGTAGCTAAGCAACATAAAATATTCTCTCGTTCTTCCATCGCAATTGTAGTAGAAAATCCATCCCTTAGCGCATAATCAATTAAGGAAAACATGTTAATACTCTTATTATTTTGCTACAAAACTTGTTTGCTAATTTGAAACAACTTCGTAACAAATTTTCCCAAGCTAGTTCCTAGATAATTTGTAGCTATTTATCCTTAGCTATTCTATAGCATATTTGTAGCTATTTTTTCCTAATTACTTGCAAGTAAATTTGTAGTAAACAATTCTAAGTTATTCCGAACAAATATGCTATAAGATATGTCTTAGTTAATTTATAGTGAATCCAAAACAAATTGTTACAAATTATCCTTAGTTATTCCCTAGCTAACCCATATCAAATTGTAACTATTTATCCCTAGCTAATCCCCAACAAAATCATAGCAATGTCAAAATCTACCAAAAAGCTATGTAGTCTTATTTGTACTTTATCAAATGTCTATCCTATATGTTTATTAAATGTAATTTTAAATAAAAAAATATCATCAATATTGCTAAACAATATGTAAGAAACTTATCAAATTTTACCACTTTCAAAATACTCAAAATCAAGAACATAATAAAAGTATATTTTTATATTTGTAACACCCTAGGCGGATATAACTTGATAAAGCAAATATCATATAATATTTTTCCATGTTAAAATAATATATAGTTCCCAAGTGCGGGAAATTTAAAACTTATATTGTTGAAGTTTAATTACACTTAATCATCCTTATTACAAATCCATTATAGAGAAAATCATAATAAAATCTTATTACAAAATGTTTGTAAATAAAACATAAAGTAATTTCCCCATAGTCTGCCCCGCTCTATCTCTAAGAATCAATGTCCTCACTTAGATTCACATATGCTTTCGCGTGACAAGTCACACGATCATCGCCAAACACAAACATAAAGGGTGAGCTAAACAGAATATAAAATAAATAATGAGAATTAGCACCTACCTAACTACCCAACATATTTCTTTATGCATAGACTTCCTTTTACCCTTTTCCCCAATCTCATAACCTATATGAGAAGGATTCACACACACTTTGGTCCTCAAGGATTATCATACTTCCATGAACCTACCCGCTCGTGTTCCAACTCTACGAACCTCCCCGTCCGTAGTCCGTCTCTACGAACCTACCCACTCGTAGTCCAACATGCATGAACATCTGCTCTGAACCTCCCCGCTCATAGCAGCCTTAGGTGTGAGCACGAAACATACAAATCTCCCCGCTCGTATCCCCACACAAGAGTACAACTGATACGGACCTCCCTACCCGCATCAATCACACATTTCCATCTCCATTATGAACCTCCCCGCTTGTAACTAATTCCAGCATATCCTAGACCAACCCATCAAGTCCATCCATGTAAAACCATCTACAAAAGACCCTGGCCCCTGCACTATCGTCTTGCGCTGCCAGGAAAAATTGTGCTCTAGACCACTTGGCGGTATTCCCCTACCGCCAGGCGTCACGCATCTAGTGACCCCTCTATTTGTGGCTTATTGCCTGACGGATTAAGCCTTACCACCAGGCGTTATGTGCTATAGGTACTCCATGCTTTGTAGCTATCGCCTGGCGGTGTCATCTCTACTGTCAGGCGTTACACCAGTAGAGCGAACCTATTGGTTTAGGCACTACAGATTGGTTTATCACACATCAAGCATCACAATACTTACTTTGAATACAATTACACATCATCACAACTCTATATACTTCAAATTACATAATTACAATCCTTAACAATCCATAAATCATAAGCATTCATGCACTCAAACTTTGGTGATATGACATCCCTTAAGAGTAGCCTAACATATACTTGAAACATGTGAAGATAAGAACTAGTATATCAATCATGCGTACAATTTTACCAACATCACAACACATATGATACATTTCCACCCTAAAGTACCTCATCCCAATTCAAGATTCATCATAAGCATTCATGCACTCAAACTTTAATGATATGACATCCCTTAAGAGTAGCCTAGCATATACATGAAACATGTGAAGATAGGAACTAGTATATCAATCATGTGTACAATTTTACCAACATCACAACACATATGATACATTTCCACCCTAAAGTACCTTATCCCAATTCAAGATTCATTCCAGCCACATGATACACAATTCATACGCAAGTGCACCTTATTAGTTATTTGATTACATTATTAGATCATACATGTAAGTGAAGCATTCCTAAATTGCCACTCCTAGGCTTTTAAAACATGCAATCAGTTTACTAATATCAACAATACCTCTTCTACTCTTTTCCTTTCTATGATTCAAACCAATACAAGTCTTATTACATCCCATATCCTTGGTGCATGAATTAAACACACTCATGTTTAAACCTGTACACTATATCATGACATTATTTTTAGGATTCAGGATAAGTCCTAATAGTCTAAATTTGTTGCCAAAGTAGACAACCAAAACATGTTGCTGGTCATCGTCTATTGCCTGACTGCAACACCTGTACCGCTAGGCGGTGCATTAGTTTTTTGGGAATCCCAGAATTCCCTTGCACCTAATTGAAACCCTAAACCTTCTATAACACAATTCAATCATCGAGTTGCACATAATTTACGTACAATCATATTTCCAGCATGCATACACATTCAATTAATCCATACACTTGCTAAATAGCCAATTTAGTAATCCGTGCAACACATTTGGCATCCATCTCCAAATCCTCATAAAAACTCTCATGTTCATGAAACTCCCCCCCCAATCATCAAATCATCACAAGTAGGGAAACATTCTTAGTAAATTATATAATTAAACAAACAATTAAGAGCATAGAAATTTCCAGATCATCCAGACATATCACAGATCACCCCAAAAATGAAGATCCCACCAAAAAATAGTTTGTACCGTCAGGCGGGCCTTCATTGTTGTCAGGCGGTTCTTCGCAGAACCCAGAAATTTGGGTGAAAACAAAATGAGTCACCTAGTGGGTCTCCTTAGCGATTTTTCTTTGTTTCGCCAAGCCTCAATCCTTTCTGGTTTCTCAGAGGATTTCTAAAGTTTCTAGGTTTTTTCCACCACCTAGCAAAATTAGAACATAAAAAGAGTCTACTCACACTAGCCAAGGTTTGAACTCACATCCTTCCAACCCATCAGGCATATGCATAACCATCAAGCTATCATGTGATTCATGTCAATTCACACATACATACAAGGTTAAATCATGCTTCCACATTCACAATATATTTGTAAAATAAAACACAATTCAAATATCACACTAACGACACATAGGATTCAAACCCAAGTCTTTTCAACATCCCCAAGTACTCTCAACCAATTGACCTAGTATTATTCCTTGTCCATGACTTGTCAATTAATTCTCTTAGGGTTACTTCCAACCCACAATTATTTGTAATTTATTTATTATTATTTATTCAAATTTCCCAGGTCTTATAGTATCACAATTATCAATATACATTATTAAAATAAAAAGAAACAATATCATCATCTTCATTTTTTATTCTCATTATATATTTTTATTGATGTTGATGATAATATATGTAATATCGAAAATATTTGTGTCATGAACAACTCCATTTGTTCATGCATTTGTTATTGTAAAAGTGTTTGCATTTCTGCTTGTGCTTGGAATTGTGGTTGCATTTGTACTTGCATACCATTTGTGCCTTCAAGTGAGCTTGTACTTGTTGTGCATGTGCCTCTATTTGTGCTTGTAGTTTTACTTGTAGTTGTTTTTTATATTCTATTTGTAGATATAATTATGTTTATGTTTGTTGTTGCATTTGAGACATTCATGTAGTTATTGTAGTAATTTCTTCTACTATAGGTGCATAATTTGAATTTGTAGAAGGAGCTACAATTGATGAAGATAAACCATTCACACTAATGATGGTAAGATCCAAGCTATGACCAATATTGTAAATTCTACCTTTCTTATTTTCACTTTCAACCTTCATACATACATCTAAGTTAACTTTAGGATGCTTTGATATATCTTCTCCATATTTTTTCTATTATAGAACTTTTATATAATTCCTAATATAAGAAATAATTACTTTGTAAGATAAGATTAAATAAAATCTTACCTTTAAAATGTATATGTTTATAATGAACTTCTTTTTTGTTGTACTGGAAAAAATATTGACCATTTTTTCTTTTATGAAATTTATTGTATGATTCACTATAAGAAACAAACCTACTACACTCTATCTCCTAGATTTTATTTTATGATACATCTACATCATATTCTCTAACTTATTTTATTATATCATAATACATCTACATCCAATTTACCAAGAACAAATATGTATCTATCTATTAAGAAACCATAATACATCTAGATGATATCCACCACATGTGTATACAACATATAAGTATTATTAGCAAAATGGGATGACGACTATCGTCTTTTTCAAGTGTTGTCCAAATCTTGTTGACCCTCCAATGTGCATCATAACATCTAGCATGGGTGTCCCAATATTTTTATCAACAATAGATTTGCTTTCCATTATTTTGTCTTTCATAGGTCAACTAAAGTGCCTCATATATCAATCCTTATTTCTCTTGATTTAAATCATTTTAAGTTTGGTATACTATTTGAGTATGTAGAGTCTCTTGTTTTTTTTCCTTGTCTTAGCTAAAAAGCCAAAATAGCAATCCATGCATATCAAATTTCAAACCTTTCTTGCCATGCTACCATTTTACCTACAAACTATTGATAATGAAAGATTTTAAAAAATAAAATTACTTAATTTTATTTAAGAGTAACAATACAATATTGAATGAGTTATCCTCTTATTCACTAAAAGTGAAATATTAAAACTGTTTAGTTATAAAGTTTGATAAAACAACTTTGAAAATTTCATATAAAAAAAATCTATTAAGTATTTATAAAAAAAATTCTCACAGGCCACAAAACTCCACATATGGAGAGAGTTTACGATATCTCATCTCAACTATTTATGGATAATAAACTAACTATTTTAAGGTGAATTAATGATGTCTCACTCACTATCAAATTATAAAATGAAGTGAATAATTTGAGAACCCAAATATTATTGTACACTAAAAGAATTTTTATTTTTTTACCACTAACATTAATTAATGGGGTCTGAAACTTGTCTATTTGATACTTTCAAAGATGAAACTTCCTTGTAATTTCATTATTAATTACTAATAGAGTATGACATACGTAAAACAAATTCAATCGCTTGGTATATACGTTTTTATGTATACAAATGTACTTCAACGAGTTTTGAGCAAGTAGTTGACAAAATGCAACTCCATTAATTTTTTGCTTTTGTGAAGGATCCACCAATGCAAATGATTAGTATGTCATTAGTATTATAGATTTAAAATTATTTAACTAAACTGTTATATTTGTTTATTTTGTTTGTGGTTAAAAAATATTAAATTTGTCTAAATCAATGTATTCTTTTTCTCTTATAGCTTTCTTAGAAGTAACATTATCTTGAACTATTTCGCAGATAGTGATGTGGCTGAACACTCTTTTTCTATTGCCCATGGGCCATAATTTACTTTTTAGTTGACAAAAAAATAGATTCATTCTTTATCTGATTTTTTCTCCTATTTTTCTTGAAATAATTATCCAATAAACCCATTGTTTCATGTGAGATACTCGTAGCACAACTCTTAAAGTTATAATTTATGAAACCATTAAACTTTTATAATAAGATTAATTACGACTTTGTTTGAATCAGATTTAGAATGCAAACAGTTTAATAAATCAATTTTTACATTAAAAAAATTATTAAATAATGATCAATTTTAGTTATAAAAAATATGTTTAGAAACCAATTTCTTAATTAGATATCACTTTAGAGACTAATTCTTTTGGTAGACAGATAGTTAATGTTAGTGACTACTTTAGAGAACAATCATAATAAAAATTATTTTAATTACTAATTTAGAAATCAATTATATAATATTTTAAAACAATTTTAGTTACCAATAATTTTTAATTTATAAATTAATAATTAAATTGATCACTAAAATAATTAATTATTTGTTGTTGCTAAAACTATTTATTATTCAAAAATTTTCTTGTAGTGTCATTATTTTAATTAAATGATAGATTTAGAAAAAAAAAATTCAAAATATGAACTTAGTGAAGATCAACAACAAGCTGGTTCAATTTAAATTAATTAGGATCCAATTATATATAGACTTAGACATTTCTATTAAAAAAAACGTACTACAGTTTTTTTTGAAAAAAAAAAATCGTACATAATAGTTTTGTATTATAACTAATTTCCATCAACAAAATAGTAATATATATATATATATATATATATATATATATATATATATATATATATATATATATATATATATCAGGTTCATTAAATTTGTTGATATAAACCAATTATTTAGTATCTAAACCAATTAACGTTAAATTTAATTGATTTGGATTCGAGAGTGATAAAAATGTATCAGCGCCTTTTGCTTATAATAACCCATTATTTAGTCCATATTATTTACATCAAGATATAGTATAATGCTTTGATTTTGAATCTGTAAGTAAGTAGTTGGAGGTAGATATAGCATGTTTGAGTTAGAAATATTATATGATGTTATGACTTAAAAATAGGTAAATCTTTATTGTTAACTTTTCACTTGAGTTTAAGATGTTATGCTCATTTTGAATACTAGTGCTTATTGTTTGAAATCAATGCTTAATATATGCTAATTGTTGAATTTTAAACTTGATGATATGCTTGAAGTGGTTTATTTTTTATTGGGATATATAGACTTGAAAAAATTATACAAAATGTTAGATTTTGCATAGTTCCGCTCAAGGGTGCAATTTTACTTAATGAATTTCATCTCGATGAGTTTCATTTCCGACAAAATATGTTCAACAGATCAAAATTTCGCTTATTATAATTTAAATAAAAAGTAATACAGTGCAAACTTTGAAAAATTTTCTCAACAGATCTACTCTTAATAGATTTGAAAAAAAAAACAAAAATGTTGTCATATTAACTTATTTTGTTTAAATAACTTGATATTTAGTATTTTAATTTATATTAATAGAATTATGAGTAACTTTGCTTTTTTTTTCTTAATGCTTAACATTTGAAAATTTGTGAATTAGTTTGATTTAAAGTAAGTATGAGACGATGCTTTAGTAAACTAAATACATTGTGTATACGTGTTGTACATGAATGAAATGTATGAAATTTGGTATCACAAGTCATGAATGATTTGTAAACTATGGTCGAATAGGTCAATTAAGTAAAATATGAGGTGAGAAGTTGAACATAGGCTCTTGCTACCGTGCCATTTGTAGATATATGATTTGTGCTTAAATGAACTTGTTATGGTCCTTGACTCTTAAATTCGTTATTGATCAAGTCTTGGATTGCATCAAGTGTCATGAATTGAATTTGTTATCGTAAAAAATAAACATATAGTTTATGTCTATAATGGGTTAATCTAGTAACTTATGATAACATTTCATATATGAAGATTCATTTTGTATTTGGAAGTATATGTAGAATGACAAACAGATAAGATCAGAAAGAGATAGGTAATTTACATTAAAATAATTAAAATAGTAAGGCACTAGAAACATTCAATAAGCACTATGAACACAACAACAAGAATGTTGGTTTATTGTGTCAGTCAAAATGGGATGTTACAAAGTGAAAGTCGATTCAAAATGCAAGATAGCGTTTATCCAGTGAAGATGACATGACCACAAAACTATCATTGATGCAAAGTCATTTTTTGTCAACTAAAAGGGATGAAGAGTTGCTTCTTGTTTATCGTCGGTTTGACCAACCCAAAAACACAAAATATATAATAATCAATTTCGGTTGCGACAGTCAAGCCCACCCATAGTACAAATATAATAAAATATTTGAAATGTCATTCATCGGTCAAGCCCACGCGCATGATGCAACACAAACTAGAGAATTATTTAATATTTATGCATTTGCATCGGTGTAGCGTCAGCTTAGTCCACGCAAATACTTGTGATTTTGAAAATGCAGAATTTGTTTCCAAATACATCCCAGAACCCGTTTTAGAGCCAAATCATTAACATTTCAAGGAGTCCAACCTATCATTCAATTCTTTCAGAATTGAAATTAAAAGATAAAATTAAGATAAAATGTTACTTAAGCTAAATAAAGGCTCAAATTACAATAGTCATACATAATACATCCAAGTCTAAGAAAAACATAATACAAATATATGGGCATCTAGTGTTTCAAGTGATGGTGGAAGCTCTGGTAGAGTTCGAAGCTCTCTGCAATATCTTAGATTAAAATGTCACAGCATTGTAAGATTCTTGATACTTGTTGGCAAGTTGTCATTGTAAGTGTATGACAAACGTACATGTCGCAGTCTTATCACAGATCAAGATGTCGCAGCCTTGGCATTACTTTGAAGGCTTCTAAGGGAAATGCAACCACCTAGATCCAACTTTGTGAAGATTTCTAAAAGAGAAAATTGATGAATGCACACTAGTCTGTCCTACACAAAAATATGAGATCTATCACTTTAAGATTTGTGGCCCTTGAAAAGTTTGGTAGCTCCTTTAGTCTTGTTGATGAATGAGGTATAAGGACCCTTAAGTTAACAAGATCATGTAGCAATTAAACCAAATAAGACAATATTTCATAAGCTAATGAAAGTAGGAAATGTTGGATTAGTTAACATTAATGAATTGGGCCTTCTAGCTGCTCTCATTTTAAATTTGAGTTCTTATACCATAAGTCCCTAAACTAATTCTTGTACAGTTTTAATAATTCCTATAAACTAAGTTAGGTGTGTATGCTTACAAAGCATAATGAAATGCCCTGTTGTTGTGTCGTAGCTTGGTGGAATCCCAAAGTCTTGACTTGATCCACAATATGTGATATATATGCCATTCTGAAGTGATCTATTAATCTGCTAATAAGTCGTTTAATGGCAGTTCCACCTATCACTTTATTGTGAAACATTAGATTGGTCCGTTCTGCCATAAGTACCTCCCTATTCCACTCAGTGGGATTCATTCAGTTCAACAATGGATTTGAGTCAATGATTGAAAAACTTCCTTTTCTTTAGCAGGTCATGGTTGTAAGGCCCGTGAAATTTAATTAATTAAATAATTAATTAATTAATAAATGCGGGTAGTGGGAGCCTTTATGGTATTAAATATTGATTAATGTGACATGGAAATGTACTAGCTTAAGTGGTTGAGAGTACTTAATTGTGTGAGAGAGTTTGATAAAGGATTGATCCCTACCAAGGATGATGGCCCATGGCACATGCTTAGAAGAAAGGGAGTTCCTTGATCCCTTCCTTTGCTTTTATTTTCTTTAGTTTAAAATTCCATTAAGTTGGCTTGGTTG
>Ga0209589_1011594_pt1 | contig 12334 bp, 6 predicted proteins | sample CowpeawhiteBW_FD_187525 | JGI IMG/M metagenome (GOLD analysis project Ga0209589, IMG submission 187525) | Root nodule microbial communities of legume samples collected from California USA - Cow pea white BW (SPAdes) (version 2) | ecosystem: Host-associated > Plants > Roots > Nodule | place: USA...
ATATATATATATATATATATATATATATATATATATATATATTATTTCAGAATATCTCTTTCAGTTTTGAAAGGATAGTCGTAACTATATTTTATTAATTATAGTATTATGAATAATGTATTAAACATAATCAAACTTTATAATTATATATTATGTCTTTACTGTCTTTACCACAAATTATACAAAGTTTACATACCTAAATTATTGTTATTCACTATTCAATCTTCGCCAATTTTATCGTAGTTCATTTCTTCTATCTGCATCATCTTATATACTCACATATAATATATGATTAAAACAAGTGGATATCCATAAAAATAAATAATAAGCTTATTTATTTATATAGTTTTATCATGCATTTCATATCACATATTTTATTGTTTGAACTAGATAATTATCATTTATTAAAACATTGACACGATATAGGCTTAATTTCGAAATAATTATTCAGCAGAATACACATGAAGTAATTTAAACAAACCAAATCACACCATATAACAGATTTCTAAGCTACCCTTACCTTAAAATATTTTTACCTCCAAGCTAAACTCTATCTCAATAACACAACTAAATATTTAAAGTAGGTCATCTAAACAAGACAAAAATTTAATACAAACTTACTTTATTTTGAAATTTATCAGTTCAAAGTGTTTTTTAATTCTTAAATTTCAACATGGTGGTATGATCAGATTTTGAACATAATAAAATTGAGAGAAAATATAGGATAATAGTTTGGAGGAGAGAGAACATGAGAGAATTACAAAGTGCATTTCTTTTAAGGTGTTAAAATATTATTCTTGGATACATGAATATATATATGTTTGATTATCTTTTGATATTTAAAGACTATTTTTAAATTTAAATTGAATAAAATAAAGAATATAAGTAGAATAAAATTAGTGGTTTGATTAAAAAATTAACTTCACACCTTGCGAGAATAAAATAATGTATAGATATTTAGACAATCAAAAGTATTATAACCATTTTAACAAATATGAAACTGATTTTTTTTTTCACTTTCATATGTTTGGAAATTTAAAAGGATTTCGTAAAATAAATGCCTACCGAATTTTGCCTATGTATTTTCCATTATTCAATTACTGTTAATTAATTTTTCTAAAAAGTTTTATGAAATGATTTCAAACATAAATAGTTAATTTAAATAAATAACTAGCTATAGGAAAGAACAATCCAGAGCACAAACCATTCATGTTTGACTTAGCTTAAATCAATGACAGGATAAATAGAAATTAAACTAACATACATAAAACTTAATAAAAATGCTCGATAAAAGGAATGCATTTTACTTTTAATAGTATATTTTAAAATTTCCTTATACCTTTAATAGTTTTGTTTTTATAGCTGCATATCTGGAGTTTGTTGTATCTTGTCTGTATGATGTTTAGTTCGTAATCTTTTGGTTTATTGGTTTTTTCATTGTAGTGGCCTTGATACCAAGTTTTTGTATTTATATATACATGTCTTGTATTTTTTATAAAAGGATTTGAGCACCTAAAAGTGCTCTTTTAATTAATTATAAATATTTTTTAGTGATAAAAGAAAGTACCATTTTTTATTTTTAAACCTCATTGGTATTTATATAGTACTATGACAAAGGTCCACTCAAATAATGAAAAATATATTATTTTTTTTCTTCTTTATTTTTAAAATAATTTCAAAAGTAAATTTAAATAAACTATTTTATATAATTTTTTAAAATTGTTCTCTTCAAAACCTTTTTAAAATATAGAAAAACAAGATTATAATTAAAAAATATAGAACATTTATAATTTTTTAAATGTAGTTCCATAGACTACCACGAATAACCTTTATCATTTTTTTTCGTAACTTTATAATTATAATTATTTAATACTTTTATATAAGTTGAAGATTTTATTTTTCTATATATTAAAATATTATTTAGTAATATTTTAATAGTTTAAATGTTTAATTTATTTATTCTATGAAATATTCCAGTTTTAACTATTATTTTATCATAAAATCTAGTAAAATTTATTTATTATTTTTCATTCATAACTTCAAAATTATTTATTACTTTTAATTATATAAATGAGTAATTTAATTTTTTTTATATATTAAAATGTTGTTTAGTAGATTCGAAGATGTGGTAAACTGGTAATATATTTTAATAAGATCGTACTTCATCCATATTAAGAAAATCAAAAGCATGAATGAGTTGGTTCATTAGGGTTAGCTTCGTGCTTTGAAAAAGATGGTAACAATTATAAAAAAAAAGCTTACCTAAAACATTATATCGATGGTGATTTCAGAAATCAAATGCCAAGGGTTTTGCACATGTTCATACCTTACACAGAAAGTAACCAACAGTGCCCTATTAAAGTTGAACTTTAAAATCAAAGATTAGTGTCCTGCATCTTCATACCTTGCACAGTTCCTACACATACAATGCCCAAATTAATGTTTTTCTCTTCCTTCAAATAAAAATAACCCTAAAACTACGAATTTGGATTTTTTACTTGATTTTGTTGTATTATTTCTTTGTGTCTCAATTTTGATATTTTAAAATATATTAAAATGTTACTAATACATGTATTTTTAATATTCAGACAACGTAAAAAAATCACCAGAAAATTTCGACTCTAAAATTATCCAACCCCACGTCATCCTATTCTTAACCATATCACAAATTAAAAATCAGACACCTACTCCCTACTATATTTAGACTCATAATTCAAGTCCTATACTTGCATAAAATAAATTTAGGGTTACCATGCTACTCTTCCTTCGATAATGATCTATGAATTTATTCGGTTTAGGGAAAAGTGTTCATTCATTCTTTAACAAGTGTTTATTTTAACTATAAATTTGAAGCATTTATTTTCTAAAATTATAAAATTCTAACTTAATATATAAAACTTTAGTCATGGTCTCTATCAAATATGTATAGCTTCACATCATTGGACAACTTAATAAAAAATGACATTAAACGTTATCGTTACATCAACACCTAACACCTAACCTAATAGAGTTAACTTAAAAGGAGGTACACAAAGTCTATTTCTAAACCAAAAGAAGAGATGGCATTTTCAAGATACTAAAAGCTCAGTCATAAATATGTAACCTAAAAAATAAATTTAATACTCCTATTAGATATACATATATCTCAAAACATAATAAATATAAAACATAGACAAATTTAACGGATATTAGTAAATTACAAAATACTTAAAAGTTATTTGTATAAAACTACATATATTTAAGATCTTCAAACATAGACATGTTAAACTTATTTTCTTTTCATTTTAATTCAAGTTAAATATTAAAATATGTGTATTTCAACTTTCTATTACATTTGGACAAATTAAAATTAAGGTACATATTGTTTTACACTGTTACGACCAAATCATTCCGAAATAAAATGGGAGAGTTAATTGAGAAAAGAAAAAAAATGAAGCTTATGGGCGAAGAAGGGAAACGAAGATAAAATAATAAGAAGATTTGACAGTGTTGATTGTTTTTGAGACGATAATATCAATGCGGTCAAAGGGAATTTATTGTTTTTTAATAAAAAAGAAAAAGAGAAAAGAAAGATGGATAGGGATGGAGTTAGGCAAGAGCGATCACGCGAATCTCGAGAGCAGAGAGAGAACAAGGACACGGCACGTGGCAGAGCATGGAAAGATTGTGAGAGAGTGGGAAAAGGACAGGGCACACGTGTTTGGTCAAAGGAGGACGCGTGGATAAGGGCTGAATCCGTACATGTGTCGCACCCTTGTTTTACTTCATCGTACGGACACCTTGTATTCTGTCGGCTAGTGGACTGTCTCTCACGTGACTCCCTCATGTGACTAATAAATTTCTCATCCACCATGCATATCTATGTATGAATGCCATAACATGCAATGAATGCAACAGGGTAAATATTCGAACAACCAACCACACACATGCAAACCCTTGAAATGGAAACTTCTTTGTTTTCATCATCTCCGTGTAAGATGAAGAATGAATAAATTGGATTCGATTATGAGCAGATTGATGCATGATTTGGATAAGGACTTCATGAGTTGGTGTCGGAGATAATATCTATGAATATATATAAATAAATAAATAAATAAAATTAGATAATTTCTTAAAAGTATTTATAATATTCTCACTTAGAACCATCCTTGTCACCAAGAATTGATGCTCCATCAAAATGCAGAGTGGCTTTACCAATATTCAAGTCTGATCACGACATCTTACGATTCCAACAACCATTTGTCATACGCTTAAGAAACATCAAGTTCCAATTAAGCCACCTTTATTCACTAAAATGCGACACAATATATAATTATAAAACTATTTTATAGTGTCCAAAATAGTTCAAGTAAGCTAAAAATTATAAATTATAGAATAATATTTTGTAATAAGTATATTATTTTTAATCTAAGATTCCAACCAAATCAAAGGGATAACTTACAAGAGATAAAAAAAAGTAAAGAAATTGGCGCACGCTTACATCATAGGATTTTGGGCGAATAATGTTGTACGTGCGGCGTGACATTATTTTATTTCAGAAGCAACTTCTTAAGAAATGTTATATGTGATATTTTATATAATTTTCTTCTTTTTGAATTATCTTAGAAATTTAATTTTTTGTCTTTTGCTGTCAATATTTAGTTTTAGAAAGTTATACTCAGATTTTGTTATGATTAGAGTTTTTAGTTGTGTTTCTTATACATGTTAATATGTTACGTTAGATAGAAAACTCATTCTTTATAAAAACAGCTCATTAATAAAAACTATTAACCAATATATATCAATATTTTTAATCACATCTATCATTTTAATTAAAAATATAAATATAAACTTCAATTATTCATAAAATAACAAAAAATGAAATAAAATTAGTTCTCTTTTTTTTATTGTGGGTACTAAGTCGTCGTTATTCTTGACAAGCCTATCCTATTTCTGGTGATGCATAATTCATATGCATTAGAAACAATTTTTTTTGGAGCTTTTATTTTAGTAACGATAAAAATAATGTATGTGCTTTTTGTTTAAAAAATTAAACATGATAGTGAAGTTTAGGATAGTGTTATGAATAGTAAACCTAAAATGTTGACTTTCCCTAAACCTCAATGGAAAAAAAAAAAAAACAGCTTTTGTTCCTGTTAATGATAAAGTTTGATTAATTTATTATTATTTTTTGTATGTTTCTCCTAATTTGTTTCAGAATATTTCTGTCTCGTTATTATAACATATTATTTCAATAAAGACTCAACTAGTTCTGTTTACTTAATGAAGACTTTGATCTTAGGGTAAGGAGGGTCTTATACTTTATAGTTGGGAAATTTGTTTCTTAAAATTTTATGAAATAATAGGAATTTTAATTGAATAGACCGGTTCAACCTTTTACATTTTTTATTTGTTTGCATACCTAAACGAACCACAAATCTTAAAAGATCTGGATGAAAATCAGAATAAGGTCCAGTGAGAAGGAGAGAAAAAAATAATAATAGTAATGAAAGCGATGCAATGATTTAACCCCACTTTCATCTAAGGGTTATTAAAATAAAGAATCGTTATTTAAATTTATTGAACAAGACAAACTATAAAAAAAGATACATATTTTTTCAACGTAAAAAGTATGGGATAAAATGTGATTAAATTCCTAGTTAACTTTTTATTATTTAATCATACAGTATTTGAATCAATAATAAATAATGTATTTTCATTTAACATTTTTATCTGGTGCTAAATTTTTAGAAGAAGCGATTCTTCCATGGTTATCAGGCCAGCTCAACGTTCAATATTGTTTTAGATTTAAAAAACGTTTTTTATTACTAATTATTTTAGGTTTGAAAAAAACCCTCAATTTTTTTACTATGATAAAAAAATTCATTTTTAAATTTATTTTAACTCTAAATTCTTAAGTTACCCCTTATGATAGTAATAAAATAATGTTGGTGCTGTCGACTACAAGAGACAGATACAAAAAAGAAAAAAGTAGTAACAATATCTATCCTCATGATAAAGACAAAATAGACTATTGTGAGATAAATTGTAACGATAAGATCGACAAGGTAAGGGGCCAAAATCACTATTCATTTGAAAGTCAAGTATTGGATTTTATATCATATGTCCATAATACCCAAAAATAATTCTTATGCATTTTTTCTTCATACCAAGGAAAATCAAACGTACCAAAGTTTTGTAGAAAACATATCTGGATCATTAACACTTAATTAATACTAAATTGAAATTTGTTATGTGTAATTTTCATGACTAGTAATTGATGAATGTGTTGAAAAAATATGGTAAGAAAATCCTGAAACGAGCATAAATGACTACTACAGTGTATGGATAAGTGGAAGAAATGACAAATGACAGTAAAACATAAAAATAAAAAATAAAAAATGGAAGTGTAATGATAGCAAGAAACGTTATTTTCCAAGTGTTGAAACGACCGAAGAAATTCAATAACATGCCTACCCATATTAAATTCCCACACGACTTCAATGCCCCTATATTAAACCACACTTCCTTTTCCCATTGTTTTTTTTTTTTTTTTTTTTTTTTTTTTTTTTTTTTTTTTTTTTTTTTTTATCTTTCTATTCACCCATTCCACTATTCTCTTCACCCATAAACTATGTGCAAATTAAATACTATTTTTCTTAGTACATATTCGGTTCCATATCTTTTCTTCTACTTTAAAGCTATATCCTTTTAAGTCTTTAAAATTATTGAAATTAAAATTAGTTTCTATTGGTAAGATTTCTTTCTTACATTAATTATTAAGAGGTTGGTAAACCGAAATTAAAAGATTTAGAATATATCTAATCGTGTATGCACTTATTGTCAAGAAAAATAGAGACAACAAGAAATCATACTTAGCATTTTTTTACATTATGAAACAAGTTTGCACAATTGAACTAGTAGTTGATTGAATATGTGGTTTGAAATTTGGTGTCACTGTCTGAGAGGAAATAATTAGAACTTTATAAGATATGAAAAAAAATGATCTGTATTAACTTAATAATATTAATTAATAATCTGTATTAATTTATTAGGGTTATTTTTATTTATGTACATGGGCGTGTCTTTTTGTAGCGTATGATACGCTTTGATAAGAGGAGGAAGAATATAGAAAGTGGTGATTAGGGAGAGCACGTGAGAATCCAACGGCTCAGGCCAAGGCTTTCACCGCATCAACACTTGTTCACATCAACACCTGTTCACATACGTGGCAAACGCAAACTCAACGTCTGTCACACACCAGCGTGGTGAGGGAAGGAAATCCCGCGTGAACTTTAACCGCAATGGAGTTCCGCTGGGTTCATTCATTTCGAAGCCAACCACGGTTAGAGTAAACCCAACCAGGGTTAAAGACATGTACTGAGGTAGTTTATAAAGAGACACTGACAATGCCGGAAGAGGCGTAAACATCTAATCCAAATAAAACCAAAACACCTTCAAGGGCACCACCACCACAACCACCATGATGTTGGGGGAGACCCACCGCGCAAATCCAACCGTACACGTGCCACCGTGGCCGCTCATCCACGAATCCTCGCCGGAGATCTTTTCACAGTACACCGCCAATGCCGATTACTCTCCGTACTCTCTGCAGGAAGCGCTCAGCGCGCTTCAGCACTACGACTCAACTGATGCAGAGTCAGATTCTGATGTCCCTTCCCTGGAATCGGATGTTCCCGTTGACGCCTACTCCTGCGATCATTTCCGCATGTTCGAGTTCAAGGTTCGGAGATGCGCACGTGGCAGGTCACATGACTGGACCGAGTGTCCGTACGCCCACCCCGGCGAGAAGGCTCGCCGCCGTGATCCCCGCAAGTATCACTACTCCGGCTCGGCCTGCCCCGATTTTCGCAAGGGAAGTTGCAAGAAGGGTGACGCATGCGAGTATGCGCACGGGGTTTTCGAGTGCTGGCTCCACCCAGCCCGTTACCGTACTCAACCGTGCAAGGACGGCACCAGTTGCCGCCGGCGCGTGTGTTTCTTTGCCCACACGCCCGAGCAACTAAGGGTGTTGCCGCAGCAGAGTCCACGCAGTGCTGACTCGTACGACGGTTCTCCTCTAAGACACGCGATCGAGTCCTCCAAGGCGGCGGCGCCCTTCGTGTCTTCTCCCGGGTCGGTGTCGCCGCCGGTGGAGTCTCCGCCTATGTCTCCGATGACTCGTTCCGGGTCTCTGTCTGTTAACGAGATGGTAGCTTCGCTGAGAAACTTGCAACTGGGGAAGATTAAGTCGTTGCCTTCTTCCTGGAATGTTATAGGGTCTCCCGGGTTCGGGTCACCCAGAGGACCCATGATCCGGCCCGGGTTCTTCAGTCTTCCCTCGACCCCAACCCAGGCTCCGGTTCGCGGTGGGGTGAATTACTTTGATCTCTGGGATCAGAGTTGCGAGGAGGAGCCTGTGATGGAGAGGGTGGAGTCCGGGAGAAACATAAGAGCGAGGATGTTTGAGAAGTTGAGCAAAGAGAATGTTCTTGACGGGTCGGGTTCGGGTGAGCCGGCGGTTCCGGATGTTGAGTGGGTGTCGGAGCTTGTGAGTCGCTGATTTGATTTTGCTACTGTTCCCTCGGTGTGTATAGAATACGGGGGAGAAGAAAACGAAGAATGGTAGTAGGAGATTTATTTTGGAGGAAGGATCCACTTGTGTTCTGTAAATAGCCTATTCCAAAGGTATGGGTGAAACCGAAGAAGTTATTAAGCGAAAGAAAGAGTATAATCGTTTTTTGCAGGGATGAACATCCTAAGCATTTGTATAGGTAGCAGCGGATGATGATGATGATGAAGTTATATAATTCCCGTGTCTTAACTACCGTGTTTATTTTCACTGATCTCATCTCATTCATGTATAAATTTCAGATATTTCTCATATCTTATGAACAATTCAATCCTCCAAAATAAAATCTTTACACATTTGATCTCCATTTAGTGTGTTCTAACATGAGATACATCGAAAATAGAGATTTGGAGTTTGCGTGGCAAGGGTGGCAAACGAGGAAACTAAACTAAACTACCATTCTTGTTGGATTGGTATCAACAATTGATGCAAAGGTTTTCCCTCATCACCTCTTTCAGCGTACATGGTCCCCATTTCCTTTTAAGGACCTCACCATTTTTCTTTTTTCTTCATCAAAGAGTATTTATCACTCTATCTGTAAAGATTGCTTCTGGTTTCTCATAAAGATAGTGTTTTTATATAAAATGAATCCCCCGGTTTGAGGGAAGAGTGTTGGTTGGATGGCAACAGGTTTTTGCTTAGAGAAGAAAAGATAGTGTTTGAAATGAATTATTAATGGGAGTGAAACAACAACAGACAAGATGATGGGGGTTGTTGCACTTTGGAGATAAGATTCTCATAGAATTGACTCATAAAATATGATACATACAATTGCAAGTGCATATTCATAAAACTTCAAACAGAATATTAATATCCTCCACATTATCCCAAACATCCAAGCCCACTGAGATAAAATCCACTTTCTTGTGTTTTGAATTGGATTCATACCTTCGTTTTTGTCTCCCCGATTTACTCTCCAACCCATCATTTTTCGACTCTATTCTTTAAATTTAAAAGCTACGTATCATCATGCTATGCTAAGTTTAATTAACAAAAATTACCGAGCTGTTTACTTGATTTTTTTAAATGCTTATACTCACTGATTCACCCTTTAAATAATAATTTGTAAATGTTTAGGATTGATATATATTGTATAATGCACTTCATTTCTTCGTCTTTTTTCCTTAACCTTATCCTTTTTCATTTTTAATTGTAAAGTCTACAGTGAAATCCCTCTTCGGATAAAATATAGAAAGAAAAAAAAATAGTAAAGAAATCTGTTCCTTATCAAATCTCATTCTCTTGCTTTTCCCATTTAGGGAGGTTGGGAATGAGTTTTATGGAATTTTATCTAGCATAAGAATATCATCAACTTGGTATATGCAAGTTATAAAGATTTGTAATGGTCTATAAATTATTGATTTGAGTGACATTGTTTTTGTTATAGATTATCTTTGCAGATTCTGTGATGTTTGAATTTGGGTTGTGGATAAGAGGAGCATAATAACAAATGAAGCAATGTTACCATGTTTACTTCGGGTCGGGTGCGAACAGCTGGTTAGCATGTTCACCCATTTTTATTATTAAATCAAAAATCAAAATCCACAATTTAAAAATTAAACATTTTATATATTATTTTAAATTATAATTTAATTTATCAACACTTAAAAAAAGTTAGAATCAAAGTTTGCCTATATGTTGTATAAGTTTATTAGGACTTAGCAATAGGCCCAGCAAGGTTAAATAATCACAATCAATGAAAAAAGAAATGAGAGCTTTTTCTTCCTGCACTTTCAAGATTTTCTCTGTATCTTCGAAAAAATTTTAAATCACAAAAATATCCTTTCAAGGTTATACAGATCACATCTTCAAAAATCAATTTTCTATATATATATATATATATATATATATATATACCTCCAAAAATATCCTTTGTCTGCGTGGTATTGTTCAAATAATTAAAGAATGTTTTTGAAATTTGAAAAATTTTTGAGATGCAAAAAAAATCTTAAAGGTACAGAAAGAAAACCTCAAAAAAATATTGTACAATAAGTTAAATAAGTTTAGATTTATTTTTTCTGGCTATAAATTGCTTGACTTTATTAGTTAGTACTGTTTAGTGAATACGTTTTTTAAATAGCTTGTGTTGTGATGTAACCTTTTTCTAAGACAATGATGAGTCATTTTTTAAAGTATTAGTTTCTAATTTAATTTTTTATATTTATTTTCACTTTAATCCTTAAAATATTTAATTTTTTTATGTAAAACATGATCTTTATTATATATTTAATTCTTCATTTACTCATAATACATTCACAATGATTTATAATATTTTATATTTTGAACGTTATTGTTTTCATCGTGTCTTTAGTATTATATTTTAAGATATTTTATCTATTACATTAACAAAAATGTTATATTGTTCAAAAAATATGTTATTTTTATTGATTTTAAATTAATATAGAAATATTGAGATATAATATAATACTATAAAAGTAAACTCACTGTGTAAAAATCTATAACAAGTAGAAGTAAATAAATTATTTAACTATGAAAAAAATATTATAATAGCTTTAAATTAATTACAAATTACAAATTCGAATTAAAAATACCCTCCAAAGTATAGTTTATGTGTAATTAAAATTTAAGTACCAAATTATATAAGCGTATCCAATTCCATCATTTATATTTATGAACTACTTTAACTTATGAGTTTATTAAGCAGTAATAATTTAATTAGTCAATTAACGACTTCAACAGCCACTAACTTTTAAGTATCTGTCTAACTTAATTTTCAACTCATTTTACATTTAAAGGTTATATTATTTTAATGTAAGGATTAAATTAACAATGTGTGGAGGAAGATGAAGCATTTTTCCTAAAATGATCTCTATGTTTAATCATATATATTTTTTAATATTGTAGCTTTCCCTATACTTTTGAACGAGGATTTGTGTGCTTGTTTGGACTTTGACCTGATTGTTACACTAAATTTAGATGAAAAATAATAAATATATGTGGAATAGACGAATATCACTCTATAAAAACTACATTTTTAAACAGTTGATGTTTTGACAGTCATGTGTTGTGGAATAAATGATTCAATATTATTAAGAAGTAAATTTTCAAGTTTAATACACACTTGAAAAGTCGGTTTGGAAAAATAAAATATTTCTTTATATTTTTAGTTGACGTGAAACTTTTAACATATTCTCTCATGTTAAGATATATAAAGTTTGAACGTGAGACTATTTATTAATGGATAATTCGATAATAGGTAGAATAATAGACTCAACAAATAATAAATTTGGTTAAAATAGATTATAATTTATGACTCAGATAACATGTTATAATTAAAATGTAGACTTTAAGTCTAATTTAGTCTTATAAAATCAATTTATAAGTTGAAATTTACACTCATTTATATATTATAAATCTGTCTTATTTATTACTGATGTTATAATTAAAATGTAGACTTTAAATCTAATTTAGTCTTATAAAATTAATCTATAAGTTGAAATTTACACTAATTTATATATTATAAATCTCTTATTTATTATTGATGTGATATCTTTAACTACTATTTTTTATTTTTAACAATCTTTTATATATATATATATATATATATATTATGAAATTAAATATAAATAATTTATATAATTTTACTATAAATATTTTTTATTTATAATATAAGTGGTTTTATATTTAAAAAATTATAGTCAAATTAAAAAAAACGGTTAAATTAAGAAAAAAACGGTAAAATTAATAAAAATATTTTTTTAG
>Ga0209589_1011607_pt1 | contig 12321 bp, 10 predicted proteins | sample CowpeawhiteBW_FD_187525 | JGI IMG/M metagenome (GOLD analysis project Ga0209589, IMG submission 187525) | Root nodule microbial communities of legume samples collected from California USA - Cow pea white BW (SPAdes) (version 2) | ecosystem: Host-associated > Plants > Roots > Nodule | place: USA...
CACACACACACACACATATATATATATATATATATATATATATATATATATATATATATATTTTGAGAATTCAAGTGTGAGTCTAAGTCCCACATTTAGTAAAAAAGATAAAGTTGAGCACCATATAAGTATAAAGACTCATAAACCTATTGCCTTAAGGTTTTGGGTTAAGAATGGTGTCAATCCATTATGTGTGGGTTGAGCTCATGTTCCATTGGTGTTAAATCTCGTTGGTCATCCTTCCTTGAAAGACCCAACAATGGTATCAGAGTTATGGTTTGGTAGGATTTTTTCTTAGGATAGTTTGATTCCAAGTAGAAATTCTTGGGATGGTTTGATTCTAATTGGAAATTCTTGGGAAAAGGTGATTCCAAGTGGAAATTCTCGAGACAGTTCGATTCCAAGTGATACTCTTCATGGTGGAGTATGATGGCGGATATAGACAATGAGTATGTGTTTATTTTAATCAGGGTGGAGAATGTTGGACTGGTGAAAATAACATGTCTTGAAAAGTCCCACATTGCCTAGGATAACCTAGGGGGTGGGTGTTAGTGACTATATAATGGGCTCTAAATCCATGATGTTCCTTACCTCGAGTCAAAGACACGTCAAACTTGTATTTAACTCTTCTTATTTCTTATACTCTTATAATAAGAGCGTTGTGAGGTTTAAGTTAAATTATTTGGAGAGTGTGGGTATACTCGGGGTCAAAGGGTATGGGAGAATTGTTTGTGTTTCCTTATGTTTATTTGATTTCTCTATTAATAAAGTGATTCTCGGGGGTTTCACTACAAAAAAAAACAGTAATTACCGACGGTTATATTCTGTCCATAAAGCCAAAAATCCGTCGGTAATGTAGTTTTATCAACAGAATTGTGACGGGCAAAATTATGTTAGTAAAAGGCCAGTCTGTAATATTTATCGATGGATATACATTTGTCGGTAATTATTGATGGTAATCATCTGTTGGTAATTATCGACAGCCAATAGCCGTTGGTAAAGGTTACCGAAGGAAGGTTCTGTCGGTAAATCCTTCCAAAATGATGCCATACAAATGTTGTCTTGTGCACATTACCGACGGATATATCCGTCGGTAACTTGCTCGAACATTACCGACGGATATACCCGTCGATAAATATTTCGATAAAATAACGTTGAACTGTAGAATCACTTGTAACATCTAATTTACCATACCAATTTAACATAATCAAATCTGCCAATTTAACATAACCAGACCTGCCAATTCAACATAATCAAACTTGTCAATTCAGTATAGACCTGCATATTTACAAACAACTCATATAGACTACATAAATTCATACAAGATATCTAATAAGAAACTTCTAAATTCAATATAAACAATCAAACATAACCTGTGGTGCAAAGATAATGTCAAATGTACACTAATTTTAAACACAAATGTATACTGGAATTGGGTTGGGCTGCACTTGGTCGGGCTACTTAATGCTTGGTTGGATTGTTGTAGGCTGGGCAGGTGCAGGTTGTTGCTGAGACTGTGTTAGGTTGGATACAGCTTGTCGAAGAACTTGTTGGTCAGGAGGCAGAAGTGTGAGGAGTATGTTCTGTAACGACTAAAATTGGCCTTTCAATTCTGCATAAGCCTGATCATTTTCTTGCAATCGTTGATCAGTTACTTTTAGTTTTTCATCAATTTCTTACAGTCGTTGTTTGAGGAAGGTAACTTCTTCAGCACTGGAAGTGGATGCAGTAGATTGGGGCTTTATGCCACTGCTTCCACCTACAAGTTGTCCTGTCCCATATATTCTTCCTTTATTCTTACCCCCGACAACCTCAACCCAACACTTTGTCCTAATTGTATCATCTACAGTAGGATTATCAATGATATCTTGTAATCCACCCGCACATGAGCCTTGTTCAGATCTGACCTGTGAAAGTCTTTTCTCAAATTGTTCCTATATTAAATAAAATAATGAGAAATTAGTTAAATAAGATAAAAATTGAAGTTTTCTTATAATAAATTTAAAGTGTTTGCTTACATATGTCCTCCGAGATCTTTCATCAACAAATTGCTCAGTTCCTTTGCGCATATGAGTTTGTTAAAATACCTCATCAATATGAGCAGCTCGTCCTAGCTCCTTTGCTTGTAACAAAAGAAATACATATATAGAAATTCTAGAAATGATACAACTTCAATAAATTAAGAATGGAGGTTTGTTTACCATACGAATGGCATGCTCTTGGGTGGTAATGGAACCCCCAGTGTGTAGGCTTCCACCCTTTTCGGAACCTCGGTTCCTTTGCGCTGTAATACTTATTGTGATACGTAGGAGAATTCCAATGTGCTAGCAAATTATTCTAAACATCATCCCCAAGCCAGTAAGGCCGTTAGCCTGCATTTTGAGCCTCTTTAAACATCTCAGATACTCTATGAGATGCTTTACTGTGAAAATTTTTATGAATTTCTACTTCATGCTCAAGTTTCCACTGCACCTTCCTTTATGACAATGAATAAAGTGCAAATCAACAATAATAATGAAAAGACAGTTCAATGTTAACCTATAGAAGGAATGACAAGAGAATAAGTGTGATGACATGTTACCTTAAAATGTTGCCAGAAATGTTCTTTGTCTTCTTGAGGTATTGCTCCCCATGACGACCAAACTCTCATAAATTGTTGCTTAATAGACCGTGTGACGGCCTGTGAAGCAACCCTAGAAGGAAGAAATCTGCATATTCATTAAACAAAAGTCATACAAAAGAACACAAGTTGTAATGAAATAAATTTTTAACTTGATAAAAAGTATTACCCTCGATTAAACGGTTCAATCATGGGTCACTCATGAAGAGGAGGGTCAACATCAACCGCATCAGTAGTATCTAAGGTGCCAACAATATTAGGAGAAGGGACTAATGATGGGGAAGGTATAGCAATATTATGCAAAGCATCAAACAATGAGGGAGAAGGTTGTTATAGATGAAAGATGGGAGTGGTGTGGGTACCACAGAAGGGGGTGGTGTGGGTACCATAGGAGGGGGTGGTGTGGGTAACACAAGAGGGGGTGGTGTGGGTAACACAAGAGGGGGTGGTGTGGGTACCACTAGAGGTGTGGATGGGGATGGTGATGGTACAACAATTGGAGAGGGGGACTGTATGGGTGCACTATGTGTGCTAGTAGCAGGGGGTGGAATGGATGTGGATGCTACAATGCCAGGAATCCTCAGAACATAGCGGGCCCTTTTTGGCGCCCTCTTTTCTTTACGTTTTACTATCTCCTTCCCTTTATCAAGATTAGATGAACTTTCGGATGTCATTGAAAAATAAGTGAAATTTAAACTATGAGAATATGCTAAAGAAGTTGAAAGCTTAATCATGTATCAATAAAATTATAATACAACTCTACTTTCAATGTAAATGGCTTCAAACACTTCTTTAATCATCATAATTTTCATCATCATCATCTTCTTCTTCTTCTTCTTCTTCTTCTTTTTCTTCTTCTTCTCCATCTTCATTATCATATTCGTCTTCATCTTCTTGTGTAGGTCCTTCCAATTGTTCAGGATCACCATCAAAGGCATGCAACCCAAACACACCTTTTACTTGAATTATTTCATTGGCATGTGACATTTGATCAACTTGGTAGGTGATATCCTCTTCTACCTCATTTGAATCAATGTGACACCTAGGTTTGGTTTGTATTGCAACACACCACCCACGTTTATTAATGCGAAATGCTGGATATAGCATATAATACACTTATCTAACATTGTTTGCAAGAATGAATGGATCAAATGGTTGGTATCTTGAACTTATTTGAAGTTCAACAATATTATGCCTAGGATCCACTCTTGTACCTCTTCTTGAAGGATCAAACCATTCACAATAAAAAATAACAACTCTCTTTGGAGAAGTACAAGTGTTGTACTCTAACTCATATATTTTAAGAATGATCCCATAAAAATCATCATAACCACCCTCAGTGAGGCCCTTGACGTACACACCACAATTATTTGTTTTCTTTCTGTTCGACCACACTTTGGTGTGGAACTTGTACCCATTGACAAAGTATGTGTGTCATTCTTTGACGCATCTCATGGGCCAATTTGCCAAATCCCTTAGCTCTTGATTCCTAAGACTTAATGGCTTGTTATAAACCTACAAATATGTGACAATAGAGAGTTAAATTAAGTTAACCAAGTTGGTTTCATTAATAGGACCATACTTACTTGATTTCTGAACCAGTAAGGAAACTTTGAATGTATGTTGGCAGAAGCATTTGCTTGAGGTATTTGCTTAGCCACAAGGAAAGAACTGTTAAGAGGAATCATCATAATACAGATACAAGTTGCTTAAAATCATTACAAAACTATTGACGTTGTAAAAAATGAGATTAGAACATACTCACGGTAAGATTTAACTTCAGTGCAATTGATCAACACATGCACAGGAGCAGAGTTGAATTCAACATCAGTTAACCAATGAGTGGCCTCTTTGCCTGCGTGACGACCAACTTGTTGAAACACTGATAATGTTGATTTAGATGTTTCACTTTGATATTGTGTATCATTCCTATGATTGCTTGGTAACAAGATGAAGTTTTGAAAATAATGAGAACAAAAGTATGTGGTCTCACGATGCAAGTAAGATGCACAAATTGATCCTTCTACTTTGGCTTTGTTTTTTACAGAACGTTTTGATTCCCTTATAAATCTATATGAAGAAAACGAATACATTAGGGAAGGAAATAAACAATATATACAAAATATAGTAATCATATCACTTTTCAAACGGATACATCCACCTATATTGCACTGGTCCGCCAAGCCATGCTTCGTATGGAAGATGAATAGGTAGATGCTCCATTGAATCGAAGAATCTTGGAGGGAATATTCTTTCCAATTTACAAAGAATAAGTGGAATATTGTCCTCCAATCTTCTTATTGAATCCCCCTTTAATATCGTTGAGCACAAATCTTTAAAAAAGTGTCTAATTTCTATTAGAGGATTTAACACATGCATTGGTAATGAGCTAAATGCAATAGGAAGTAATGTCTCCATGAAGACATGACAATCATGACTTTTCATACCATGAATACTACCTTTTTCAGTATCTGCACATCTTGCCAAGTTAGAAGAATAACCATATGACATTCTAAGCTCTTTGATCCAACGGCAAACTATTTTAGCTTCATCTTTTGTTAAGATGTAATTTGCTTTTGGCTTCAGCAACTTCCCATTAGTATGTGATTGCAACTCCAAGTCTCTCCACTGACAATACAAAGCTATATCTCTTCTTGCCTTGTCATTATCTTTTGTCTTGCAACTTACATTCATCACCGTGCTGAAGATGTTGTCAAAAAAAGTTTTTTCTATGTGCATCACATCAAGATTATGTCTTAGAAATTTATCTTTCCAATATGGAAGATCCCAAAAAATGCTTCTTTTAGTCCAATTATGCCATTCTCCATACCCATCCATCCTTGTCACACCACTTTCAGTCACTTTTGGAAAATATTTGACTCTTCGCCATACTTGTGATGGGTCAACTTCGAAGGTGGCCATCCTTTTCAACTTCCCCTTTCTGAAATGCTTTATTGTTTCTCCTAAACGGATACTCTATGGGCAAGAATCGACGATGACAATCAAACCAACAACTTTTCCGACCATAAGTTAATGTGAATGACTTAGTGTGCTCCATACAATGCGGACAAGATAATCTACCGTGTGTGCTCCAACTGGATAACATCTCATATGCAGGGAAATCATTAATAATCCACATCAAAGCTGCCCGCATTAGAAAATTTTGCTTCCTTGAAACATCATACGTCCAAATACCACTCAATAACTTATTCAAATCATCAATCTAGGGCTCTAGATAAACATCTATAGATGCCTTTGGATTAGATGGACCTAGTATAAGACACGTTATAAACATATAAGGCTTAGTCATACACATCTCATGTGGAAGATTATATGGAGTAACAATCACTGGCCAACAAGAATAAGGGGATGACAATGCCTGAATGTATGGATTAAATCCATCCCTACATAGACCAAGTCGCACGTTACGGGGATCACTGGCGAAAGATGGATGCTTTCGATCAAAGTGCTTCCAAGCTTCCCCATCAGATGGATGACGTAGCATGCCTTTTGTTTTGTTCTCATAATGCCATGTCATATGTTGTGCTGTTTGCATTGAAGCAATCATTCTTTGCAGTCTTGGAATTATAGGCAAGTAAAACATGGACTTCAATGGTATTGGTTTTTTTTGCCTCTATTCTGGTTGTTTTGTGCGGTATCGTGGTTGCCCATAATATTTGCATTATAGCAAGGATGCATCACTTTTTCCATTATCATTGTCATAAAAAAACATACAACCATTCACACAACAATCAATCTTCTTAGATTTCAATCCCAACTTTGAAACTAATTTCTTTGCTTCATAATAATTGTTCGGCAAAGGATTATTTGGTGGTGTTAGATCTAAAATTAGTTTTGCCATTTGGTCCAATGCTTGGTTGGGAACGTTCCAGTTCAATTTGAAGGCCAGAAGTCTAATGCATACGGACAACTTTGACTCCCTTACCCCTTCAAAGACAGGTTCATTTGCCTCTGCCAATAAATTGTAAAACCTCTGAATAAGTTCATTTGGAGATTCTTCTAAACAATTATCGTTAACTTGTTCAAATGAAGCATGTTGGCCAAGAGCATTATTCAACATCTCTTGCATATACATTGCTTGATTCATCTCAAAGGTAGGTACAACCGTGCTTGAACTAGGAAGACATCTTTCATGTTCACCCAAATAAACAGATGACACCTCTTCACCGTGAAATGTCCAAATCCAGTAATCTGGCATGAATCCTTTTTTGTATAGATGAACTTTAACTTCTTCGTCTTTCAAAATACGAGTACATTCGCACTTGATGCATGAACATTGAATACCTCCCTCAAGAGCATAATATTTATATTAACTAGCCGTCTGGATAAACTCTTCAACTCTTATCACAAAAGATTCCTTCAAGCCTCTCCTACCACTATAACAACGGTCATACACTCAACGACGGTGGCTGAGAACTTCGCCCATGTTCTGTGACAAGGCAAAGATAGACAGTGTTACATTTGTGATAGTGAAAGAACATGGGAACTAAGTAATAAACCTATTATTACTTAAGTCCAACATGGAAGGCCATGTAAAACAGTGAGATGTTCCCAAAAGTATCATATTGTGGGAATATATATCTCACTTATTGGGTAAGATATCCGAAGAGTTACAAAACTCATCATTGTTGTAATCGGAAGAACCTAGTCAAACTATGATTACAACTGTTTGCATAGAACTACACTTAAAATTTCATGTATTCTTTAATACGTTTTGGACTTCATACCTTTCAAGTAAAGGAAAGGCAAGGAGGGTTTATTGAAGTGTAATCAAGAGCAAACCAATATAATAAATCAGTAACAAAACCACCATTGAGTGATGAAGGGGAATTTTAAGTAAAGCAACACCAAATATACTGCACTCATGAGGCCAAAGCCTACTTGCAAGATGTTACAAACAAAAACAATTCCATAAGGAGGGGGCACTCTAAACCAAATTCCAAAATCCAAACGCACATTTAACCTTTCACTATAATTATTCATTTCAATGAATCAACACACACTTTACACTCTTCTCCCCACCACATCTCTGCCTACCAGCTCAAACACATAATCAAACTAACATACAAACAAAAAATAACATCAATCAATTATCGCTCTAGAGAGAAAGGCAAAAAGCTCATACCTGCAATGGCTCAGACTCGCGTAAGCGCCCCAAAAAACTTATAGTTGTTGGCTCCCCAATCCAACGCTTCAACGACGGTGGTTCCCCCAAAAAACCCTTACCAATTACAAAATGAGAGTGAGAATATGCAGAGGGATAAAGAAATCAAAGGAAGAGTGCCAATTACCACTACGCTGGTGACTTCGACGGAGAATGCTGACGGAGATCGCTAAATTCGATTTCACCGCACCCACGAACGTCACAGATGGCTCAGGGCAAGCTCACGGTGGCAACGTCGCGCCGACACAGTCAAATAAAAAAAGGGGTTGGATTGGTTGTCGCACCACTGCTCTGCACCACACCATTCCACTGTGCCAGTGACCTCGACGGAGAACGCAAAAGGAGCTCCCTGCTTTTGACTACGCCACACCCACGAACGTCACGGCAAGGCCAAGACACACTCACGGTGGCAACGTCGCGCCGACACGGGCAAAAACGTGGAATCGAAAACGAGGTTGGATCGAATGACGCTCACCCACTGCTCTGCACCACAGCAAACCCTCCTTTTTCGCTTTTACAGGGAAACTGATTTGGGGGAAGAGCGAAATTCAATTTTGATTTCAGCGAGGAAATTACCGAAGGATATAATCCGCCAGTAAAGAAGTAAGTTCTGTCGGTAAATTAGAGCACAGTGTCTAGGAAACTTATCGACGGACCAATCCGTCGGTAAATAAATAAAAAATTTTCAGAAACATATTACCGACGGTCAATGAATATCCATTGATAAATCCATCGGAAATAAGAAATTACTGACGAATTTATATTCGTCGAAATTTATCTGTTGGTAATAACCAGTTTTCTTGTAGTGTTTTCCTAACAATGTTATCAAAGTCGAAGGTTATGTGATGATTTAGACGAGTTCCTTTATCGAAAGTCTTCCTGATAGTGGGTCAAGTAAGCGTGTCCCATTAAGAAAAGGTTAGAGTGGGTCAGGTAAGCGTGTCCCGTTAAGAAGAATTGTGGCATGAAAAAAAGGGTTCTCGATAGTTAGCTCAAGGTGAAAGTTCCAATGTGAAGGGACTCACACTTGAGGGGGAGATTGCTGAGAATCTAAGTGTGAGTCTAAGTTTCACATTGAGTAAAAAAGAGAAAGTTGAGCATCATAAAATAATGAAGACCCATAAACTTATAGTCTTAAAGTTTTGGGTTAAGACTTGTGTCAATCCCTTATGTGTGAGTTGGGCTCATTGGTGTTAAATCTTCTCGGTGATCCTTTCTTGAAAAATCCAACAATATATATATATATATATATATAATATTTATTTATTTTATTATTAATAATTGAAAATAAATTATAAATTAATACTTAGAATAAATAAATGAAAAAAGCAATATTCTTACGAAACTATTTTACTTATTTCAGATTATATAGTCAATAAATTGTATAAATAATTGATAGAAATATAAAATATTTTAAATTAACTAATAATAACTTATTCAATCAATGCATTTGCATCATCAAAATAATATTTAATAGTTAAAATATTTAGTTTTACTGGTTATCGTATATAATAATAAGTAAAGTAATCAATATTGATCATAACTATTTCCTAATAGTTATTTTGTCTTTCTTTTTTTATGATTGGTGAACTCCTTTATGTGATTAATTGATCAATAATTTTTTTTTTCATATATTTAGTCCTTATGCATAATAGCTAAATAACATCTTCCAAAATTTAAGAAGCTAATGTTCAAATAATTAACGCATTCAAAACATGATAAAATGATAGTGAATAATATCATTCATCAAAGCATAAAGGTGAATCAAACTTTATGAATTATTTCAAATTTTCAAAACTTTATTCAAAATGCATCGTTTGTAAATCTAAACTTATTTTATAATATGAAATTAGGATAAATTTGTAGGATATTAACTATTTCCAAAACCCTCTTTATGATAACCCACTACCTTTATGTTGTTGTTGTTCTTCATTTCTAAAAGTATTTTATATATAAAAGGAAATAGACAGTTAACTTTTCTGGTCCACCATCTAGCTTTGACCAGCATAGATGTTATTGGATTATGATGCTATCTCATTGGTCATTGGGGAGTGTGGGGTTCAAACAATCAAATACAGAGAGCACCCTTTTGCACTTGGATCATCCCCATTTGTACTGATATCAGAGTTTCAGATTTATACTAATTTTTCATAAGTTAGAGTCATAATAGTTTGAACTAATGCAGCCAGCAATAATCACTCACTACGGAAAGATAAAGCTGAACTTATGGCGGTACTTGAAATAAAGCTGAGCATTCATTGTGGCTTAATCTAATCATACAATTTCAGAAATTGTCAACAGCTGAACACACAATTATATTTGCTAATAATTGGTATAGAACACGCTTGTTGTGCATTCCAGCAAGATGCATATTCTTGGACTGAAAATGAAATTCCCAAACAAATCAAAGTTATGAAGGAGTGCTGCTAATTAAGGGCTAAACATAATAAAAAAATTGAGTTTTATTAACTTAAACTTCTGTTTATTAATACAAGAACTGTACAGTGATATTTATAACATCACTTTTCCTTTGCATCAGTTACATTAGCAGTAAGTTATAACTTATGCTTGGTCATTTTATGTCACTGTCTGTTTTACAACACCACTTTTCTTTCCACTCCTCAACCAGGTACACCCTTTTACACATGTTTAAACTTGAGTTGGTGGAGCAACAACACTTTCTGCAACATCACTTACTTTTCTTGATATTCTTCTCTTTGCCTGGTTACACTGTTGAATGATCATTGCGGTTAGTCTCCAGATTGTTTTCTCTTCACTGTTTGCATAATTCGTACGGAAAATGTAAACCAAGAGAGAAAATGTTGATGTGCCTGCTGTGAATATGAAGAGGACCCAGAAGCTGTTCGGGCTAAGGCTTGCAGTTTCTCCATTTACATCTGTGTCTTCACATTCCTCTAATGCAAGCATTTTGTTCTCTAATTCACGTACCTTCCCGGTTTCTACTAAATCGAGAAGTGCTTTGTTTACATCAGGAATAAATGGAGACCCCCTTGGAAATGCCTAACACACGCAACACAGAAAGAGTTAAACAAACTTCCATAACCAAAGAAAGAGACTTGTAACACACTCCTTATTGTTGGTTAAACTTTATCATCAGGAACTATAAAATCATGAGTGAAATCTTTCAGTGAAAAGTGTTTCGCCAACAAATAGTATATTTTAGAAGAATCTATTAGAAAGTAGATTGTTTGCATAAATAATAGGCATGAGAATATTGTTGCATCACATACAAATCCAAATCCTCCAATTTTGTACGAGGGTCTGGCTTGAATAAACTCATTACAGTACTTTGATACGAAAATTTTGGCTGTAGGAACTTCAAGAAAGGCAGATCCTATTTCTTTTCTTCTGAGAGCTTCAGCAAACTCTTCAAGTTCTCCATAATTCCTCATGTTTTCAGGGTGGAACTGTAACACTTCCTGCACATAATGTTTCACGAAGGATCCTGAACTGTATCCAACCTTGATATTTCTATTCCGTAGCTGATCAACATCATCTATAGTTGGTTCGAGCTGTTCAGCAGTTAGCATGCTGGCAAGGTTAGCTGTATAAGTCTGTGTTAGGATAAGTGCCACAAACAACCAAACCACCATAACCATCTTTGATAAATTGCTATGTAGCTTGTCTCCTATTTTCAGTCAAATGAACCAAATTAGAATTAGCCAAGTACTCAACAAAGCGATAAATGATGGCATGCAAGAACATAGAATTTTAAATTAAGTACCATCTAACTTGATTAGAGGGGTCAATGCCAACCAAGCCATGGTCCCAGTTTGATTCAGCATGGAACCTGTAATTTCAGGACTGTGGCGTCTTTCCAACATCCAAAGAATAAAGCCATTGTAGATAACCATGGCCAGTATTAGAACCCACATACTCTTTGTAAAAGGTTTAAAAAATAACCAAGCTCTATGATCCACTTTTGATTTAAGGGGAACTACCATCACCACTCCCGGATCAGTGTATGGCTGAGTGAATTCTGCGTACTGATATCGATATGAAATTATGGCCACATCAATTACTGCATCAAAATTCTGTTTCATGCATGCACAAATGAAGATGGGGGAACAAGTGTCAGTAGCCAGCATTAAGAGAAAGACTTGGTATAGGCTAGCAAATAATACTATATAATAAGTCTTACCTTTAAGTAAACTTGCTTCACCAAATTATCGTATGTGTCATTGAAAGGATAAAATTTGTAGGGCAAATAATAGGGCAGCAACTTCATAGTTGCGTTAAACAGATCAATGGTGAATCCTTGAAAGGTGGTGGTATTTTCTGTTTGGTCCTGAATTACAGTTATGAATTGTTTCAATGTGCCCAAAACGGAGACCCCAATTCTTAGTGGGTTATCTGATGATGGAAGGGTCCATCCTCTTGGAGTTCCCCAAGGTCTTCCTGGCCATAAAACTTGTCCAAGTTCCTTCATTGAAGAATTGAAAGCAGCATTTTGGCCTATAATATTTGAGAAACCTAGTCCATTTGTCCAGAACCC
>Ga0209589_1011609_pt1 | contig 12321 bp, 10 predicted proteins | sample CowpeawhiteBW_FD_187525 | JGI IMG/M metagenome (GOLD analysis project Ga0209589, IMG submission 187525) | Root nodule microbial communities of legume samples collected from California USA - Cow pea white BW (SPAdes) (version 2) | ecosystem: Host-associated > Plants > Roots > Nodule | place: USA...
AAAAATATATATATATATATATATATATATATATATATATATATATATATATATATATATGAAACCAATATTAATTGACCATAAATAATTATGCAGAATGTTTATAGTGTCACATTATTTTTCTTTGAAATATTTTTTAACAATAATATTACCATGTCTTTTACTTCCTTATCCTACCTATATATTATTGTCAACACATTCAAAATTTATTTATTCAAAATAAGTTGAATTATATTATTTTTCCTAAATAAAATTAAAAAAATTGAAAGGCTAATTCCTAATGAAATTGAAGCAATATTTTGCCTTCTCTTTATCAGGCTGAAAGAGATATCTTATCATAAGATTTTTTTTTAGAGGCACATGTAGAAAAAGAAAATAAGATAAATTAAGTTTATTAAGATTGTCCAATTTGTAAGATCTCTCCTATGTTACTACTCCAAGATTATTTAGACAGAAACTTCTTACATTTATCTTTTGTATAAATTTTTATCCAAATAAATTCAATACAAGTAAAGAAAACATAACATGAATATGAGGCAAGTAAAGCCATCCAAATTTGATCGCATCGCATAAGAATGACATAAGTTTTTGCTAATTTAGCAAATCAAACCCATGTGTAGGAGAAAAAGAGAAATAAATACTATATAATCTCAATTACAACTTCAACTTTCCACCATTAATCTGACATGAAACTATTACTTGGGACCAATGTCCTTAAGTACACATATGCTCCTCTCCCATAGCAGATATAAGAGACACAACCAAATCTTTGCCTTCAACAAATGTCCTTAAGTACACATATGCTTCTTAAGTACACATATGTTCCTCTCCCATAGCAGATATAAGAGACACAACCAAATCTTTGCCTTCAACAAATTCATCACTGATCTACGTCATGCAGATTAAAATCAGTATAAGAATAAGCAAATTATGAAAGTTTAACAGATGATCAAGATCATGCCAAAGAAACAAAAAATGTTTCTTCCAAGGTTTGGAGATACATAGAGAAATCAAATGCATTTGTTAAGAAAACCCATCTCAAACCTTTAACCATAAATCATGAAAAAAGAACAAACCTTTAACCACAAACCATGAAACTCATTACAAAACTTTAATAAGAAACCATCAAACATGAACAAACCTTCACAAACTTAGCATATCCTTGTCGTATAAAAGGTAAACATCCAGTCAGGATTGCATACAATAAAACACAACATGACCATGCATCTAATGTTGCAGCATCATAGACCTTATGACGACTTCCACAAGTTGTATGCAGCAATCCACTTGCCTAGAAATTTTCACATGGTTAAGCCAATAAGAAAAATCATATGCTTTACCTAAAGTGGTTGAAAGTATATAACATCTTACCTTAAGATGTTGGGATAAAACAATAAGACCAAAATCAATTATTTTCAAGTTTTTTTCGTGATCCACCAGTACATTCTCAATTGCAAGGACATAACAACATTTGTGTGAAAAACACAAGACCAAAGATAACCATGTGGTGCAATTTGAACTTGAAAAAATGGAGAAAAAGAACCTTGAGATCCATGTGGAAGACACCTTTAGTGTGACAGTAGCTCACCTGATCAATCAACTGTTTGAACAACTTTCTACATTCACCTTTTCGACGTTTACCTTTGGCTGCCTCTGAATATATAATTCATCAAATGCCTAAAATGCATCAATGACAAAAATATAGTCTTCATAAATTTATATGTTTTACATGGAAATTCAAATATCAGTTATTCATAAGATAATAAAATTATTATTCATGAGAATATGAAATAGAAAAATTAGTATACCTTCCCTTAATAACACTTGAAGATTGCTTCAAATGGCATTGGTCTCGTGAAATAGACAATTGTAGAAGTGTTATACAATAAACATATCATAATTTAGTATAGTGTCATGAGAATAAACCAATCTTATGAAAATGATAAACTACATAATACATATAATAGCAGAAAAAACCAAGTTCATGTAAATACCATTTACAATCATTTGAAGCCTAATTAGTAAACCATGTGATGGCTCAGAAATCGTACCTTAGAAAGAAGAGCCTTAATTTTCAGACATTAAATCCAACTCCAATATCCTCACTAATCAGTCATGGATTCCACATGATAAAGGGTCTACACTGCCATTGTATGTATGATTTGAAAGAAAATTGTAAATAATACAAACACACGATAAATCTACTATAAATAGTAAAAGCACTGAGATGTAATGGTCGAATCTACAACAACTACTTTAATAGATAAGTAGTGCAATTTAAAAGTCACAATCATATACATTAAGGTATACCCCACGACTATTTTTTCACCAGGATAAAAATGAAGCCTTAGAAGTGTTACCTTACAAATGTAAAGATAACATTTTTCCATCGATATTTCAGAAGGATTGCACCAACATCTGGAAATATAGCTTTAACTCTCTAACAATCAAATTAATGAAGCTCATCAACCTAGGAACAGGAAAAACACCAAAATCTTAGATTTAGAAAAAAATAATAATAGCAAAGACAAACAAACAAACAAAAAATAGAAGAAGAACCTTCAAGTTTATGGTGACAAAAAATAAGTAGAAAAACAATGTATCCTTCAAGCTTCATCCCAGGAAACACAAAAGAACACGAAAATCTTATATGTCAGAAAAGAAGAAGAAGAAGAAAGAAACAAAAAAGTAGTAGAAGAAGAACCTTACCTTCAAGCTTATGGTGCAAAAGAAAAAAATTTAAGAAACGAAATATTAAAAAAAAAACGTTACCTTTTGTTCATCCGAAAACCATTCTATTGCTTTGAGTTCGTCAAATGAAAAAATCCCTAAAGATTGAAGAACCTATTAAAGCATATAATAAGCTTAATAAACATAAGATTAAACAAATGATAAATAATAATGTTATTAGACCAATATATCAATCATAAAAAGGAAAAAATTAAAAGTTGGAAACCAAAACGTATATATCATACCTTTTAACTGAAAAAAATATGAGTAAGCCTTTAGACTTGCGGACAAAGAAGATAATAAGAAAAATGAAATCTAAAAGGTTTGGAAGGAATTGTAGAGGAAGAGTTGTAAGAAAGAAAGGTGTGGAAGGGAGCCGCAAACAAAAAATAGAGGTGAAAGAAGGTATGAAAATGACCATAAACCTGGTAAAGGAAGGAGAAGATTTCACAAATCGAAAATGGGTGTTGCAAATGGTGCATATCACAATTGGTACTTTGGTCTGGTATGAATGGTTTTTAGGGTTTTTCTTTTAGGAGGGAAAAATCTGAAGGTGCAAATGGGAGTTTGAGAATCTGAAATTTTGAATTTGAATTTTATCATTAAAGCTAATTCAGACACGTTCATCATCAATCATCACAACTAAAGATTTGATTTGCAAGGAGAAGACTGAAAAACCTAAATCAATGAATTCTTTGAAGAGTAAACTGAAGGGCAAGATAGTAAATTAATGAAAGAAAATGATAAAAGACAAAAAAAAAAACAAAATCTTTAAAAAATAAAAAAAAAAAAAAAAAAAAAAAAACAAAAAAAAACAAAATCTTTCACAACTAATACAACAAAAACAGGGGTATAAACAAAAAATAAAAATTGTAAAATGACAAAAAAACCACGAGGACAACTGTGAAGAATTTAAATAGGAATATTTAGGTATTATCTCTACCGGTTTATTTTGTTATAGTTATAGTAGATGTGGAGTTGCCTTTTATCTTTTTATTTCTAAATAAAAGAAGATCGGTATGCTGTGAGTATGTATTAATTATTGTCTTAACCGGGAAATTGGTAAAATATCTAGAAATCGATTTTCACTAGTATTGAAATACATAGACGCAAATATAATCATGTAGTGTATTTAAGATTCTTAACATGAAAAATCATGAAAGCAAACTACACATGGGAATGTGAAAAGGAACAAAGGTAAAAGTATAACAAGCCTATAAAATATAACTTTTTGACAGTTATTATGATTTAACCAAAACAAGGTAAAATGTTTCTCACATTTTTAATATATATAACTTTCATCCACTATTACATCTTTAATTATTTAGTTATAACTTTATACTAGACGAATTCCAATAGAGTATTTATAAAAGCTATTTTAAGTTAAGCAAGATTTCCTATTGGAGCAAATGAGTTTCAATAAGCTTATAGTTGCATGTATAAGAAAATTGATTATTTCTTTTTATGTTGTAAATGGTTAATGAAGAACGCGTTTATGTAGACTTATTAAGCACTTACATAAGCCATTTTTAGCATTAAAGTCATTTTCTGAGTACCGTAAGTTCACATGTTAAGATAAAGTATTCATGGGCAGTGATTTGGTTGTTTTAATTTCTATCAAAATTGAACAATAGTTAAAACGTAATGAAGAAATGGTGCATCACTCTCCACTACCAAAAGTTTAGATGGTGGCTAGCTTAGGAATTATCTACCCTAATTTCTACTAAGAAGTGTCTTTCAAACATCAAATACTACACTGCCAAAAACACGTTAGTCTGGTCTACACTGCCAAAAGTTTAGTCTTTATAGACCAATGGAAAAATGACTGTGTAACGTATTGGAATAGAACATTCTGTTCGGTTCTCTCTTTTCTTTTTCCACCTTTCCCATGAAACTAATTAACCTCATGGCATGTTCGGTTCTCTTCACAAATATACCAACTATAAAATAAAATTCATACAATATTTTCTTACTCCATTACAATTTTACCATTCAACTATTATTATTTTAAAATTTTTACCACCAACTTTTTTCCCTTAATCTACTATCGACTTTTTAATTGGTAATAAAACAGTATCTTGACAGTTAAGTTGTAAAATCATGATATATAGATAGTTAAGTTGTAAAAAAACCCTTTTCACTCCTTTTTTTCAACTTTATTATGTATCACACTACCTTAAAAGAAAAATAAGAGCTAAATTAAAATTTGATCGTTGACAGGTGCAGAAAACACTAGTACACTGGTGCTAAAAGGTTCAAGCATTGGCAGGTATTACCATTTCCGAAGTTGGTCATTTTTGGACCACACACTGACACATGCTCCCTTTATGGTGAACCTCTGATAGGTTTGTTCGTTTGTTCCCCATGTAACCTAATTTGAGAGCATCGAGCACATAGGGTACCCCTTGTAGCGCCATCATTTTAAAATTTTAACAAGACACTAATCCCAAAGAGAAGAACCGAAAAACTTATAAGAAACACATAACATCGAGGAGAAGAGAATGCAGTTAAAATCAAAGTATATGCATAGGCCAATATCCCGTTTTATTGCATGATAAAAGATAGATAAACTGTTATTCAGAGCCAGTTCACACTTGTAGCCACCAACTTTGGTTAAAAAGTATGTATCCAAAGCCACAAAGGTACTTGCAAAGAAAACGCAACAAAGCAAAACATAGCTTAACCAGTGTTCTGCATGCCAGCAGCAATACCCTTCATTGTTAAAATAAGGGTATCCTCCAGACCAGGAGCATATTCACTAGTAGGGTTGAGTTTCACAAGCTCAGCAGCTGGGTTGCTTGATTCCATGTAGTCTTTGGACAAGTGTGGCTTCAAGTTCACATGGTAGTCAGGATCACGGATTCGCTTCAATGTGTAGGCTTGAAGGACATTAAGGGTTGTGATGTATGAATCACGAAGACGAAGTCTTTGCTTCAAGTAGGGGTCTCCTTCAAGGAGATCTCTGTGTCCAGCAACCTACAAACAACATGGTACCATCGTAAATGCAGAATCATAGTTTAGATATATATGAAGTCTATAGCAGTAACTATAAATTACCTGAAGGAGAAGGCTCTTGGTTTCTTCATACATGGACCTTAATTTCTCACCAAATGGCCACAGTTCCTCTGTCACTAGGAGTTTATCATAAAGGGCTGCAATCCCGGGGTCTCCCTTGGCGAACACCATCTCAACTAAGTCAAGGGAGACCCTGAAGAAAGGCCATTGATTATACATATCTTGAAGCATTTGCAGATTCTTTGGATCCTTCTTCACTACATGCCTAAATGCTGCTCCAAAGCCTAGCCATACAGGCAGATGGAACCTTGTCTGAGTCCAAGCAAAGATCCAAGGGATTGCGCGGAGTGATTCAATTCCTCCACTTGGCTTTCTTTTTGATGGACGGCTTCCAATGTTCATTCTTCCATACTCCAACTCCGGTGTTGCCTGCAGTTTGCAATATTCAGTGATATAGGAAAGGAAACTAGTTAAGAAATTGCAAGTAAAAGTGTTGTAACTACAAAGGAAAGAGCATGTGTTTCTTAAATCATCAGATATATAATTGTATTCCAATTAAGTCAAGATTTTGTAACTGATAATACTATATTTGCAGGATTCTGGAACGAAAATAAATGATAACCAGCAGACATAAATGTCATTGAGAATGTTACATGAATTTCTTCTTGTTGAGAAACAATATTAATGCAGTGTTGGTTAGTCATGCCAATTAGGTTATCATTTGTGCAAAATATGGAATTCAACTGCGAGATTATTTTCAAAAACATCTTTTTGTACAGAAGTATTGAACAAAACTTACACATCGGAAGTACTCAACGAAACGGGGTTCCTGGAAAACAACAGAGCGATACTCCTCTGTAGCAATGACAGCCATCTCATCCATGAGGGCTCGCCATTCTGGTTTTGGTGCCACAGGAGGGTGCATTCCATGCTCAAGTGTAGCAGCAGTGAAACGCTGAAGTGTTCTGAAGCACAAGTGCTCCTCTCCAAAAGACTGTTCAATAACTTCACCCTGCACTGTTACCCGAAGTGAGCCATGAATGGTATCTGGTGGCTGAGATAATATAGCAAGATGAGTGGGACCTCCTCCTCTTCCCACAGTCCCTCCTCTGCCATGGAACATTGTAAGCTTAACACCAAAGTCTTTTGCAACCTTTATGAGTTCCTCTTGAGCCTTGTACAGTGCCCATGCTGCAGAGAAACGGCCAGCATCTTTTCCTGAGTCTGAGTAGCCGATCATAACTTCTTGTTTCCCATTGATACGGTTTCTGTACCAATCTATAGAGAATAAGCGGGCTACTGCAGCAGGAGCAGCCTCAAGATCAGCAAGTTTTTCAAACAATGGGACAACCCTCAATGGCTGCTTCACATGACATTCACGTTGTAAAAGTTCTACAGCAAGCACATCAGATGGAGCTGTTGCCATTGAGATGATATAAGCACCAAAGCTGTCTGAAGGAAGTTCAGCAATGACATGGAAGGTTTCCAATACATCAGCAATTTCATCGGTTTTGGGAAGGTCAGGACCAAAGAGAGGGCGCTTTCCACTGAGCTCAGATAGCAACCATTCCTGCCTGCGTTCCTCGGACCATTCTCGATAAGATCCAATCTCCAGGTGCTTTGTAATAGCATCCATAACATCAGTGTGCCGATCTGATTCTTGGCGGATATCAAGTCTTACAAATGAAAGCCCAAATGTGGAAACTTGGCGCAAGAAATCAAGAAGGCTTCCATCAGCTATCGGTTGGTCACCACATGCACACAGCGACCTATAACACAGTTCAAGAGGCTCCAGGAACTACAACAAAAAATTTGAAGGTTATATACTTTAATATAATACGTTTACTTATCAAAATTATTCTGAAAACTCGTAATCTTGCATTTTCAGATTTGTGGACTTTATGCTGTTCGAATCAAATTGGTAAGAATTAGAGTTGAGTTGAGAGAAGAAACGTTGCCAACTTAATAGATATTTACTACAATTATTAGCAACCAAACCTAATATATGTCAGTATTCCCTTGATCAAGAAGTCAAACAATTTATAAGGATGGGAAATTCAGCACTGCTACTAACATAATCATCAAACAATAAACTATTCATGTTTATGTCTTGAGAAAATGGCAAGAAATTCAGTGTTAAAAATAGAACATAATCTAAGACAGATGGAAGCAATAATGAGTCACTTCAAAGCACTTTCCTTACTGGTGTAAAAGTTAATTATTTGTATCTCAAAATTTATAAGACTATTTCAGGATGATACCTGTTCGACATTTGTGAAGGTAGTCTCCTCAGGGATTTCAGAACTTCCATTGGCTAACAACTGCCGAGCACGTTCCCGTGTATTATATAATTTGTCCCTTACATCACCGAGAACAACACGATATGGCTCACTTGGAGGAATCTGTTTCCAAAACTCTGGAGCAATAAATAATTTATCAATATTCAATACAATTTAGTTATCAAAAGGTTCAATTCTAAATGAATCAATAGTTCTGAGAACCACCAAATTAGTTTAGTGTTGAAAATGAAATTTTCTTATCAATGCCATAGATCCCCAATAAAGAAAATAATAGTTTATACAGTATAATTCAGATCAAAATGTTATCATTGCTATAGAGTACATACCAATATAATGTTTTGCATCTCTCCTTGAGGAGGTAAGGAGTTCATCGGAACGAAGACGTAACTCATCATTGCAGCGCCACATAGACAACTGCCAGGAACAAACAAGAAGCAAGATGTTAAAACACTAACCTTGATGCTAAAAAAAAATAAATTGTCTGTATTGACCACCATATTTGATACCTCAAACATGAGATCCTCAATCTGAGAGAAGTACAAATTAGCAGCCATCATTCTAGCTAGCAAACACACATCCCTTGTAACTTCTGGAGTTACCCGGGGATTACCTGCAACACACATTAGACAAATAGTAAGATGGAGATTAATAGAATACATGCAGCACGTCTCTGGAACTATTTGACACTGAAGTTGATAGCTTAACTAGACGGAAAACTGAATAAGGAAAATGACGTGAAAAGATTTTGAATCTATACTAAATACATACTTCGGCAAAAAGTAACATGAATTTAACAAATAATACAGCATAAAAAGGAATATTTCAGCTCATTAACTGCTTAGGAAGAAAAGAAAGATACCATCACGATCTCCTCCCATCCAAGAAGAGAATTGAATAACAGGGGCATTATGTGGAACACGTTCATTTATGCCAATGTTCTTCAGAGCTGTGTCAACACGGCGCAAAAATTTTGGTACACCTTTCCAGATGGTCTCGTGAAAGTAGCTCATTCCTGCTCTCATCTCATCTTGAGGTGTAGGAGGGGTCCTGCGAATTTCATCTGTACGAAATGCAGCTTGAATCTGCATGAGAGAAACATCATTAGAGCCTTAGCCATACCAAAAGGATTGGCATATGGTCAAATGCAATTTTAGTCACCAATTTGAAACCACAATAAAAAACATTACTCTCCTTATAGAAGTCTGTCAATAGAATTCAAATATAATTGAAAACAAAGTAGAATAGGAAATTCAAACGGAATAATCAACTCCTTAAAACTAGAGCTTTTCAGCTAACCAGCAACATAGACTTATTCAAAGCTAAAATCTAATTAAAGTATTTAAAGACAGAAATTTTGATCTGACATTGCTCAAGTTGAAGCTAGATTAGATCAATCATAACTATAATTGTATAAAACTTATGCCAATTCTCAACCTATACATAAGATGTCAAATGCTTATGGAAAACCAAAAGGTTTTAATTTTGGATACCGAACACATAATAAATCCACCCATTATATCTTTATACAAGAAGATCGTACTATCATGGCTTTTATGCAATGCTGCCCACAAAAATAGACATACAACACACCTATCCCTGATTGTTTTAGCTAAACCAAAAAAAATAATGTCACTACTTAATAAATAAAAAGGTTATCATCTCTAAACACAATGAAATATCAATCTCAATTCTGATGTTTACATAAAATAACCATATAGGCAAAGTTTCAAAAATTAAGAACCAACCATGTGGCTGTCATTAATGTCATCACAAGTATATAAAATCAAGAACAATCAACAGTTTGGTACCTCTCTTTGTAAAGCCTCATCAAGCTCCTGCTTATCATCTGGTGTTATGTCTTTAGCATACAATTGTGTCAAACAATTCCTAATCCTGAAATAAAAGAAGGAAATTATTGTCAAGTGAAAGATTAAAATTTTAGTTATAAAAACAGCCCAACTGAGGATTTCCTTGTCAAGGATTACATGTCACTGTGTTTGCAGTGCAATAAATTAATAAATGTCTAACAAATGGACTACCATCACTCCTCCGACCTACATTACAACAATCATGATTGAAATAAATAATGGACAAACCTGCCATGCTTTTGCAACAAAGATCTACGAACAGACTGAGTAGGATGAGCAGTTAGGACCAAATCTACAGTTTGGCTCTTCAAAGCATCAAAGATTTCTTGAGGGGTCTTCTTCAGTTGATTCACAAGCCTCTTGAAGGTCTCTTCAATATCTGACTCGGTGATAGCAGAATTCTCATCAGCAAAATCACCCTTCTTCAACAACTTAATCCTTCTACGGTAGGCAATTTGAACTTCTTCAGCCAAGTTGGCCAAATTAAGCATATGAGCAAAGGACTTAGAAACCACAATAGAATCCCCAGCGTCAAGACCAGTTAGCATGTTCCCGAGTTCCTCCAACTTCTGAGGGTTATTCTGCCCTTCATACTCAGCAGACAGTTCATAACAATCTTGAACCTAGTCAACATCAAATTACCAAAACAAATAAGCCACATAATCAATTGTGCAATAAAGAGCGAAAAAACACAAGCCAGACTTTTTGTACGCAAAGGAAATATATATGTACAATTGATTTGATTTACCAAATCTTGAATCGGCATTTCACTAAAAATTTAAGGGACCATAACGACAAGAAACACAGAACAAACAATTCAGAATTCATAAACCTACCAAAGATAGTTCAAACCACCCATTCCAGAGGGCATACATACCCTGGATCAAGAGAATCACTGGCAATTCAAAAGAAACTGCAGGGGCAAGCAGTTTTAAATCCAAAGGGGAATGAATACTGATTTTGTAAATTATTATTCATTTTATATGTCAATTCGTAAACTTTATTTCAAATGAGGCAGTTGAAAAATTCATCTGTAGAAAATCTCACCAAATTACTATGTTCCAACACCAAAAACCTTACCATTCAAACACTAAACAGGGTTTTAGAAATCCATCAAAATGAAGCAAAAATTACCATCTTTACGTCTACCATCTCACCAAAATCGAAATGGGGTATCACAAATCCATGACTATCGAGAAAAAAATAGGATCTTGTCATAACCCCACAAAACTAAACCTGACAAAGTGTAGTGTGGTGGGAGTGAAGGCATGAAACTTACAGTTTCTCTAATATCACTCCCATGCAAATCCTGAAGAATGTCAAGGAAGCGGTCCAGCAACAAAGCATCGTACTCAACAAGCTTGTCATCATCAGAAACCTTACTTGGTGCCAGCAACCGCAACTGAGCATCAATTGAAGCCATCTTCTCAAGGTTCCTTGTGGCCATCCTCTCTCTCTCTGTAGCTATTTATGTATCTGTATCACACAACACAACCAACACAACAGAACACACAATTTCAGTGGCTTTGCTTTTCACTCTGTGATTGAAAAGCGTTTTACGAGAGTGATGCAATATTCTGGCAACGAAAAGGTGTTTCACGAGAGGGATGCAATGTGGTGGTCTCAAGATCAAAAGCAGAGAATGACAGCAACAAAGGGTAAAGAGACTCAGAGAGATTTCGTAGGATCAAAGCTAATAGTTCTTCCTCCTATGATCTCTGCACGGAAAGATTCAGAAAAAGTGTTGAAATTCAACTAAAACCACAACACTGTGAGAGACAAAGAGAGACGCATGGTTTGAGGAGGAGAGGACCTTGAATTTATAGAGAAAAATAAGTACCAGGTAGTTTTTTCTTTTTCTTTTTAAATTTAGTGTGTTTGATAAAACATTTCATCCATATTATAGATGAAATTAATGATGAAATTGTGATAAAATTATATCTATAACGATATATCTATAACAATATACAAAGAAGATTTCTCTTTTTTTTGTCCACATTTCGAAATACCAATTTTACCCTTTAAATATAATAACTTTTTAATTTTTTAAAAATTAACCGTTATTTTTACAAACTTTTTATAAAATAGGCTACTTTGTTTCTTCTTTTCTTTTTTATTTATCAAATGGTTATTCTTTATTCTGTTATGATATATTTCACTTTATTTTTAATCGGTTATCTTTGTTTCTTCTTTTCTTCTTTATTTATCAAATTGTTATTCTTTTTCCTGTTTTGATATATTTCACTTTATTTTTATCTATAACAATATATAAAGAAATTCTCCTTTTTGTGTCCACATTTTGAAATACCAATTTTACCCTTTAAATATAATAATTTATTAAATTTTTAAAAATTAACCGTTATTTTTACAAACCTTTTATAAAATCGGCTATCTTTGTTTCTTCTTTT
>Ga0209589_1011610_pt1 | contig 12319 bp, 12 predicted proteins | sample CowpeawhiteBW_FD_187525 | JGI IMG/M metagenome (GOLD analysis project Ga0209589, IMG submission 187525) | Root nodule microbial communities of legume samples collected from California USA - Cow pea white BW (SPAdes) (version 2) | ecosystem: Host-associated > Plants > Roots > Nodule | place: USA...
CCTCTGAGAGTTTGAAGCCGAACTTGCTTCACACGGTTATCCCCTTTGTATGCCTTCTCCAGAATATCCCACGCTTCTTTTGAAGACATAGCATTTGCTATCTTCTCAAAGCCGGACTCATCAACAGCTCGGTACAGCACGTACAAAGCCGTTTTGTCCTTTGCTCGTGTTGCTTTTAACGTAGCAATCTGGGCTATTGTCATTTCTCCAATATCCTCTGGTTCTTGGTGCCCATTTTCGACCACCTCCCATACTTCTTGGGAACCAAGGAGAGCCTTCATCTGCAGGCTCCAGTTATCATAGCTGACGCCTTTTGATAACTTCGGCAGGGGCATGCTGTTAGCTAAGTTGGCCATCTCGATCAAACTCTCTAACTCACTCAAACACTCAGGCTCTCAAGCTCTGATACCAATTTGTTGACAAACAAGTCTCTCTAGATAAACACTCTTTGTATTCAGACTTTGTTGTTTCTTGAAATGAAGCACTACATGGTCCTTTTATAGGCCTTTGGACATTACCCTTCAACTACATTCATTAAATATAACTACTACCTAACTCACAATTAATATAACAACTTCCAACTACCCACCTTCCAACTACCCCACATTTAAGTTTACCTAACAAAATACAGTATTGGAGCTCATGTAAGTAATTTTTTCATGCAAGGTCTTGTTTGAAGAAACCACATTTTCTCTTTGTATAATCTGAAATTGAAACCTGTGCTAACTTTCTGCAATGACGTATCTTTATTACTATTACTATTTACCATATTGCCAGGTATAATATAACTAATCGCCCAACTAATAAAGTAGAATGTGTTTGAAGATTTTTTAAATTTATAAGTCAAGTAAATAACAAATTTCAGAAAACAAAAATAAATTTTTTTTCTTATTTTATAAAACATATCGTGTACAACAATATATAATAAAATTTTTACTGCGATTTGAATTTCATAATTCAATTCAAAAACACTAAACAACATGCTTATAATTTATTTCCTAACATTCACATCTTTAATAACTAATAATAATTAACAATAATAATATAAATTTTATTATTAATAATAGTAATCATAACAATATAAATTTTATTATTATCAATAATAATATTAATGATAATAACAATAATAATGTAAAAATACTAATATTAATTATGAATTAAAACATATAAAATTAATTAAATAATAATATTAATTGTTATTATTATTATTAAAATTAAACCATGTGCATAATTAAAAATAATAATAATATGAAAACTAATAATAATTATAAAATTAACAAAAATAATAATAACTATTATAATAATAATTATTATTATATTTATTTTATTTTAATTTTAAGTGTAATCTAATAATTTTAAATATTAAAATATTTCTTTTATTTAAATCCATTGAAACATTGAAACTCTCGAAAATTTTATTTTCAAATTCTTTCATTTTCACGTTATCATCTTTTAAAAATAAACAACTTAATTCTTCTTTTCTTATCATTAATTCACTCACTTTTACTCTAATTCTTCGACGAAGCCAAAACACAAATAAACCTTATACATGGAAATACGTAGGAGCAAGGATTAATCCTTGTCGAGCCCGAAAAAACTAAAAAAAATTATTTGTGTTTATTTTGTACATCCTTTTGTTGTTATTTTTGGGGAAAATTAAATATTTTGAAAACCAGATCCTTTTTACACGTTTAATTAAAGGTGCCGTCTTAGATCGGGTTGTGGGGTGCTAATACCTTTCCCACCTTTCCCAAGCATAACCGACTTCCGGACTTTGGTGATGAAGATTAATTTTTTCTCTCTGAAAAATATCTGGAGACATCTCTCACCCTAAGCACACATTCTCTTTTAACCCTCGCACATAAAAAACTCACTCACCTTCAATCGCCACCCCCACGTGCTTCTTAGTGTTCCAACGCAACTATTGCAAGTACGATCTCCCGTTCAGGTTCGCAAAATTATTTTTTTATTGTGTTATGCAGTATTTCTCGAGATGTGTTTTTGATCTTGATTGAAAAAAAGTTTTTGGTGAATGGAAAAAAAAATGTGGAACAAAATTTTCTTAAGAGATTTTTCAAACTTTAATTTTAGAAAAAAAAAGAGAAATGAAAAAAAAAAGAATGAGCCTAATTTGTTATTAATTATCGCACTCCTTCCTGAGCCCAACAACTCAACATGTGGTCTACCTTTTGTTTTTGTAAGAGAAATTAGTAATATGATTCTAATAATTAGAAGAAATATTTCTTCAAATGGTTATGATCAATATTACTAATTGGGATATTGATTTTGTGCTCTGATTTGTTGACGGTTAGAATCAATATTCTTAATCTTGATTGGTTTTGTGCTTTGATTTGCTACGATTTGATTATCATAATGTGTTGCTATCATTACCAACTCCTTCCTTATACTTATATTGTTCATTACAATTAAGACTGAGATTGCATTGATATTGCAATGTGTGAGTATAAATACACACTCTGTCATATGGTAAGAAGGACCGAAAAAAAGATTCAGATTCTCTACATTCCTTTAATTATTTCCCATCAATTACTCCCACTTACATATCGCCTTTTTGATTTCTCTTAAAAAAAATATATCGAAGGAGGTAGAAAAATAAAACATTCTCTACATTCTCTCTTTCTTTCTCATTAACACCTATACATACTCATCTCATTTTTATCTCACCGAAAAAAAATACAAAAATATTAAAAAATGAAACAAATAATAAAAAAAGAGAAAATGTAAGAAGATATTAAACCATCTTAAAAGTACGTCACTGCCAATTGTATTTTTTTTTAAGCCTGAGATTGAATTAATATTGCAACCAAATGTATCTGACTAATATCTTTTTAAATCATGCATCGAGAAAATGTCTCTCAGTAATGATTCAACAAGAAAGATCTAGGGTTCAAATTTCTAAATTGAGCCCCACCAACCGTTATGGATCAAATGCGGAGTCTTCAAAAGCAAATGTGAAGAGATATATTATTTGTACGACCAATTGCAACTCTAGTTAAGCGGACCTAGTCAAACTTTTGCCTTTGGCACAATTGTCTTCCATTGCATCCAAATAATTTTAATTTCTAATAAATTTTTGTTTTTCTTACCTACTTTTACAGGTAATGTTAATGGGTCAGTCATCACATTTTTTCATTATTTTATTCAAACCCGGTGCTTCCCTTCTTTCTCCTCAGTCCATTGTTTTTCTTTGCTCTTTCGTCCCAACACTTTACCCGCCGCTGCTTTTCTGCACATCTGTCCGCAAGCGTCGGCTAATTCATTTATTATTTTTTTAATTTTCCATATCATTACCGCTGATGGAGATAGGTCTGAACATAAAGCCTTATTTAAGCAGAAAAATCACCCACTTCTTTGCTCTGAGGATATATTTAAACTCTTCGTAGTGTGTAAAAATATACATCTTTGTTTCCTCTTCAACTGTCATTTCATAAGAATATAAAGAACGTTAAATAAATGAAACTTAGATATATTACTTACTACAAGAGAAGCTAATGTATAATTAGTTTATTACGATTAAAATATATACAACTGGTTATAAAATATATAACATTAACTCACAAGTAGACGAAGGGGAATAATCGTGGAAATGATAGACAGAAAGATTATAAAGTGACAAGCAATCTTTAGCCAAGAGACATTATTGATGGTCATATCTATGGCGGCCATTTCTTGCATGCTTGCTTTTCTTCTTTCTTATCTAATATCTAGAGCCAGCGCCCAGGTCACCCATAGTTACTGTGATAACAGCAAAGGGAACTATACAATCAATAGCACCTATCACAACAATCTCAACACCCTTCTATCCACGCTCTCTTCCCACACACAAATCAACTATGGTTTCTACAACTTCTCATATGGTCAAAACAGTGACAAAGTAAACGCCATTGGGCTGTGCAGAGGAGATGTTAACCCAGACCAGTGCCGCAGGTGCCTCAACGATTCTGCAGCCACGATCACACGGCTTTGTCCAAACCAGAAAGAGGCAATTTTGTGGCTGAAGACCAACGAATGCCAGTTGCGTTATTCTCAGCGCTCAATATTCGGTGTCTTGGAATCTTCTCCTTGGTTCCACATGAAGAACAGTAACAATGTAACGGAACCGGATAAGTTTAACCAAGCACTCTCTAACTTAATGAAGAATCTCACAATCGTGGCTGCATCGGGTGACTCTCGTCGCAAGTATGCTACGGATAGTGTGGTTGCTTCAAATTTTCAAACCATATACGGTCTTGTGCAGTGCACCCCTGATTTGTCCGAGACAGACTGCAATAGATGCTTGGATGGGGCTATCTACGAAATCTCACCGTGTTGTGCCAACAAGAAGGGTGTTAGAGTTGTTCGACCAAGTTGTAATATTAGATTTGAAACTTACAGCTTCTACGATCCAACGCCTAAATTAGACCCTGATGTAAAACCACCATCTGCATCACCACCTTCCTCTTTCAATAGATCTTCTCCCAAAGGTACTTCTCATTGTTAGACTTTTTGATACTTTACCATCCTTAATGGTTGAAATGCCTCGCTCACCCCGCATAAAATTCTTGTTTTTGCAGAGAGCAACAACACAATAACAATTGTCATTGCCGTTGTTGTTCCTACTTTTGTTGCTGCTGTCGTTTCCCTCCTTTGTCTCTGCAGATATTTAAGAAGGAGGAAGGCAAGAAAAAGTCTAGCAGGTAACTTCCAAGTATCTTAGTTCATTTATGATCTGTCATAATTTAGAATAAATTTTCCTATAAATAGTAATTGGTATTGGACTGCTTAAAATCTATTATTAAAGAGACAGAGTACTTTTTTTTTTAATTATTGAAAGCATGTGTAAAGTCGCTGCTGAGATAAAAAGAAAAAGACCTATATACCCTTTTGTGCTCTGTTTCAGAAATTGTACCACCTGATTTCCCATTCTGGGTGCACTATTGTGATTGTGTTGTAACATATTTGAAAAACTCACTGTTTTAAATTTGTTTCTATTGTGAAGTTAATCAAGATGATGATGACATTGAAATTGCTCAGTCATTGCAATTGGACTTCGACACAATACGAGTTGCTACAGAAGACTTCTCTGATTCTAATAAACTTGGAGAAGGTGGATTTGGAGCTGTTTACGTGGTAAATAACTCTGTCGAGTTCAGACAAACATCGTGTTTTAATCCAAACATGCTAAAATATTAACCGCACAGAGATTTGTATTGTCAGGGTAGTCTCCCCAATGAACAGATGATTGCAGTGAAAAGGTTGTCAAGTGGATCCAGCCAAGGAGACGCAGAATTTAAGAATGAAGTGCTTTTAGTGGCCAAACTTCAGCACAGAAATTTAGTTAGGCTACTTGGTTTCTGCTTGGAAGGAAGAGAACGGCTACTCGTCTATGAGTTTGTTCCAAACAAAAGCCTTGACTATTTCATATTTGGTAAGTTCTAATGATATAATAATAATAATAATACACATATATATTGCCACTAAAACTCTTGGTTGTATGCAGATCCAGCCAAGAAAGCACTGTTGGATTGGGCAATGCGATACAAAATCATAAGAGGTATTGCCCGAGGGCTTCTCTACCTTCACGAAGATTCTCTTCTGCGTATTATACATCGTGATCTCAAAGCAAGCAATATTCTCTTAGACGAAGAGATGAATCCTAAGATAGCAGATTTTGGCATGGCAAGACTGGTTTTACTGGATCAAACTCATGCAAATACAAATAGAGTTGTGGGAACCTAGTAAGTTCTGTCACCTAATCATGATCATGTACTGTTACTGAATTCTTCAGAGTATGACTGTTATGAATATCATTACTGGCATTAGCAACCGAAGCTGTATCACAAATTACGTTATGGAGAGATTGACTAATTGAACCTTTTCATTTTGGCATGTAGTGGATACATGGCACCGGAGTATATAATGCAAGGACAATTTTCGGTGAAGTCAGATATCTTTAGTTTTGGTGTACTGCTTCTTGAGATCGTAAGTGGCCAAAAAAACAGTGGCTTTCGTCATGGGGACGATGTGGAGGATCTATTGAGCTTCGTAAGTGCTATTTTCTCCTGAGTTCTTTGTCACTATGAAATATGTATAAGAAGCTCACATGGCCAAAACATTGGTGGAACCAGACACTTAATAGCATTTTTTTGCAGACATGGAGAAACTGGAGGGATGGAACAGCTGTAAACATTGTAGATCCATCGTTGAACAACAATTCAATAAATGAAATGATGAGATGCATTCATATTGGTTTGCTCTGTGTTCAAGAGAATTTAAGTGACAGACCAAGCATGGCGACCGTTATGCTGATGCTGAGTAGCTATTCTCTGAGTCTTCCCATCCCTTCTGAACCTGCATTTTATGCCCACAGTACAACTAGAAGTCTTCCGGCCACGATGTCATGGGGGCATAGTTCGAGGTCTACAACAAACGAATCAACCAACAAATCTGCACAAGAGTCAGAAAATGAGATTTCAATTACTGAACTGTACCCTCGCTAGATCTTGGTCACGAGATTTATATTCATTCACCATCAATGTAAGTAATTTTTCGTGCAAGGTCTTGTTTGAAGAAACCACACTTTCTATTTGTTTTATCTGAAACTGAAACCTGTGATACCACCTTCAGCTGCTCATGAAGTGAATGCTATGGTTATTCTATTAGTAGTGCAGCTTGGGGCTTCTCTTTCTACACTAAGGTATCTTTATTACTATTGATGTTCAAAATCTGCCAAATACACGGGATCCAAGTATCTCTTAATCTATTTATTGAAAACGAATAATTTCCTAGATATTATAGTCCAATAATCTAAAAAAACTGATAATAAATTGGTTTACCTATTTTGGATATCAATTTTATATTTTCTTGGATCGGTTGAGTTTTAAGCTACACTAAACATTCGTTCACATCTATTTAAGTTTTCATCCCATCTCAGTTAAATTTGTATTCGGAAAGAAAAAAATTTTGGATCAATAATTTTATGAATTTATTTTCATAAAAAAATCATATATATATATATATATATATATATATATATATATTATTTTTTTTATATTTTTTTTTTATAATTTTTTTTTTTTTTTTTTTTTTTTTTTTATTTTTTATTTTTTTTTTTTTTTACTAATATCTTTAAGATATTTTTCTTTTATCATAATCTTGATTATGTATTCTTTTTCCTTTATGTAATTATGTTTGAATGGTGCACTATTAGTTTCATTAATCAAGTAATTTTTTTTTGTTTCACAGTTAATTATTTCTACTGCTGTTAAGTACTTTTATTTATTGTTTATATTTCTGAATGGTATAAACTCTTTATTTATTAGGTAATTTAAAAAATTTATAGTCTTCATTTAATCTTAATTTTTTTTTATTTGAAATTTTTTTTGTTTTATTCACATAATTTTTATTATCTCTTACAAGTTTCACTAGTTTGATATCTACAAAATTTTCTCGGATCTCAAAATACTTTGTATATTATCGTATCCTTAATTATATATTTATTCTTTTGTGCAATTTAGTTCAATAGTATACCAAATCATTTTTATGGAATACATTTGATAATTTTTACTTTTTAATATTTTTATTTGTTTTTTCATGATGTATAATATTGTTTTAATGATTTTTTATATAAGCCTTAAATACCTTTTTCGTCCTCATTTTCGTAGTGTTTGTTGCGGATAGTACTCATCTTGACAGAACACAAATTACGAAAATGAGGACTATTTTAAATATTCGGTAAGAATGAAGACCATTTTAAACTTTCTGTTAAGATGAGGACCATCCGCAACAAACACTACGAAAATAAAGACGAAAAAGGTATTTAAGCCTTTATATAATTACTTTTATTCTCTAACTCATTTTCATAAATGTGATTTAACCACCACAATTGCATAAAGACACATTTACCATAATTTAATAATTTAATGTCATTGTCATGAAATTCAAAACATGAAATATCTATTTTTAAATTCAAATTATTATTAGCTTAGTTTTTCTATGAGTGATTTCATTTAAATAGCGTGTTATAATCTCTATTAATGGAAGAGAAAAAAAAAAAAGGATTTCATTATAATTTAGAAAAGAAATTAAAGAGACATTTGAAATATTTTAAAACTTAAGTATTTGTTTTCATTTTATTATTTTGTAAAGATATTTTTTTTAAAATTTATGAATTTTGTTTTATTAACATTTTCAAAACTAATGATTGTTTTGTTTCTCATGAAATTTTATTTATATGTAATTGTGTACAATTTTATATAATACTTTCACTTTTATCTAATTATTATTGGGTACTTTGATTTAAAATTCATACAATTATAATTTCTTTCTATGTGGACCATTGATTCTTTTAAGGAAAAAGACATAGTATATTAATCAATGATCTATACTAAGTCACGTTAGGAAGTAAAAGATGAAAATAAAAAAAGAATGGGAATCATAATATCATTTCTCGTATTGAAAATATCAACTCGTTAGTTCATTTTTTTCTTTTTAATTTAAACTTAAAATAAAAATATTTAAAAAGATTAAATTTTTTTATATGTAATACTATTATATTTTAAATTATTAACACTTACAAATTAAATTTCAATTATTATTTATATAAATAAATAATAATATTTAATTTAAATATCTTAATGACATGTATTTAAATATAAATTTAGGTCCTAAAATATCATTATGTTCTCCCTATCAATATCTTAATGACATGTATTTAAATTTTTATATGTAAAATAAAATAAGTAATAATATTTAATTATATGCAACATAAAAATTAGACGTAACAATTGAAAACTGATTATTCAATAACACTTCACAGCTTCTTAAAAAAATACGAAAGTGGTCATATTCTCATGTTTTATTATTTATACTAATAGTTTAAGATTTTATTAAAAAATAATTGACAGTATCAATTATGTATGACATTAAAATTGTAATAAAGACAAGAAATGTAATTAATGATAATAAACGGGTAAGTGTATTGGTTTGATTATTTCATACTCATATCTATCGCATAACAAGTATTCCCATATTAAAATGATGTATTTTTATTTACAACACAAAATAACAATCGGATAAAGGTTAAAGAATTATATAAACATTCATAATTATATATAAAAAAAAAATTTATGACAATCAAAACATCAATAAATTTTACAAAAATCAATGAAACAAAGTTGATAAAGTTAAAAAATATTATTAAAAAGTTATAAAAAAAAAACAAATATTCAAGTTTAGAAATATTTTGAATGTTTCTTTACTTCATTTTCTTAAATTTTAAAAATCTCATCGAACAAAAAAAATATTAAACTACTAATAATTGAAATTTAAACAATTTTTTTTTTTTGAAGTTTAATATATGTTAGGTGGTCCAAACAAAGTTTATGAGAATGACATAAATTATTATATTACACCAAACGAAACATGTTTATATTATTGTGGTGATAAAAGTATACCTATGAGAATAAATAAAAAAAATTATATAAAAAGTCATAAAAAAAAGATTTTACATAATAAAAGGAAACAACAAATAAAAATATAAAACATAAATAAAAGTGTTCAAATTTTAAGTCTAATAATAAAATCGTTGTTAGTCACATATATTAGAGATATTGTTCACTTTGAAATATGGTTCATCATGATTTTGTTCTTAAAAGACACCATAAAAGTAAAAGGGATAAGTATAATTAAATCGTCGTAGAGACTTTTAAGTAATGTGAAATTATTAAATGTGGTAAGAAAAAAAAATAATCAAATATATACCTTAGAAAGAATTTGATATATCTTTAAATAAAATTGCATAAACAAAAAAATATATATATAATTAAGAGTATAATAAAATAAAAATTATCTTAAAAATATGAGAAGAGGATAATAAATTAAAATAAATATAATAATGAAGACAAGACGATACATATCCATCGTATTCTGCTACCCAAATAAAAACCAGATATTGTTCATACATGGTTAATAAAAAAATTCTCATCAAATTAGAAAAAAAAAAATCAGGCAATAATTAATCATAATGCAATTATCGTGGAGGCCAGCTATGAATAACAACTTTGTGAGAGGGAAGATTCACATAGAGCACCACAAAGATTTGGATGATACTGTAATGGAAAACCATGTTATACACACCAAAGCCCAATCATATCTCATCTCTTTATATTTAGGACAATCAAAATCGATCTTAGTGGGAACATCTAATTAAGTTAAATATTATATTGACTACTATTTTAATCATTGAAATAATTAAGAGAATTATTGGAAAAATTAGGTATAAAGGATTATAAAGCCAACTTCAAACGATACACCAAAGAAGCATATGTAACCAATCATTTCTTTTTCATTTTTACTGTAAGATTCAGTTACTTTTATTTTTTGATAAGTAAAAAAAATTTGATATTCTCACGAGTTAAGCTAATGCACTCTAAAAATCTTTCCCGTAATATATGACTAGGTATTTTTTCTCGATAATATACCAAAACTATTAAACATCTTAATTTATAAATATACTTCTCCTCAGATAAAAATATACTTTTATAGAAATTTACATAAATAAATTTCTTCAAACTTCATTCATATAAATCAACCTTTTTATATCTGTACCCAAAAACTTATATAGGTGATTGTTCTTAAAAAAAAATTGTTAACAAGTCATAATTCAGTTTTTCAAAAAATCGAATTATGATATAATAAATATATAAAATAAATTAAAAAAAAAACATATTAGTTAACCACTAACCAACTAATTTATGTTGGATTGAATTAGGGTTATCAAGAAGTGGATTTGAGTTGAAGTGAGTCAATTTTAGGATACTATGAACCCCTAAGGAACCAAATTAACTCTCACCATGACACTCCTAATTTTGATTAAAAATGACTTTTAGTTTTTCTAAATTCGAATTTTTATTTATATTCAGTAACATAAATAAGATAGCAATTAACTATGTGTTAATATGAATGGAGATACAGGTTGGAATCCCTCGGCTATAAAAGCTTAGCGGTATTTAAAACCTGAGCCATTCAATCGTTAGTTGTTATTGGAAGAGCACAGCCATAATGGGTAGCTGTTATTTCTTGACGTGGTTTCTTTGTTTTCTGGTTTTCATGGCTACAATCATATCTCAAGCCAAAGGCGATGTAACTTCAGAAGACTTCCACTACTTCTGCGACTCCAACAACGACAGAGGAAACTACGCAACCGATGGAATCTATAGCCAAAACCTGAAGACCGCTCTCACCCTCGTCGGTATCTATGCGTCCAGAAACGGTTTCTTCAGCGTCTCAAGGGGCAAGGACACATACAGTGCCAACGCCATTGGGCAGTGTAGAGGTGACGTCACGTCAACAGAGTGCAGCAAGTGCCTCGCCCAAACCAGAGCCAACCTCACCCGCGTTTGCGGCAACCGGAAGGAGGCCATCGGGTGGTACGAGAACGAAAAGTGCATGCTGCGCTACTCCGATCGCACCATAACGGGCCTCGACGAAATTGGGCCTGCTTACTTCGTTTGGAACCTCCACGACGCACCCAACGCCGATCAGTTCAATCGAGTGGTGAAGAAGCTTCTGGATGGCCTCCGAGACACTGCGGCATCGGCTGTCAATGGTCGGAAATACGCGGCGTCCAGTGCCACGGGCCCAGATCAGCAAGTCATATATGGGCTTGCACAGTGCACCCCTGATTTAAGTGGGCCTCAGTGCCTTGACTGCTTGGTCCAGTCCATCGCTGAACTTCCACGGTGCTGTAATAACAGGATAGGTGCCAGAATTATTAGACCTAGCTGTTACGTGAGGTACGAAACCGATTTTCCTTTCTTTGGGCCTCCGGCATCCGCCCCTTAACAGTTGTTTCCTTTGTAAGCTTTAAAACTCGGTTAAGAAACAAAACTATAGTAGTTTTGTGAATTTTAATATAAATAAAGACCGATAACATTTTGACACTTGCAATTTTGTATATAGGGGATAAAATTGAATTGTTTTAAGAGATATAGATATTAAATTAAATAAAAAAGTTAAATAGAGAAATAAAATGAAAATAATTACTATCACTATCACGACAAATATAAATTTTATATAACACGAGGTAACATGATAATTGATAATTTATATATTTAAAAATTTAAAAATTAAAAAAAAAATATTAAATCTTTTATGATTTGACATGTGTCATGTAAAGACATGATGTTAATTTAATCAAGAAAACCAAATTAAACATTTTTACATAATTGAAGGACTTAAGTGGATGGTTCTTGACAATAGCGGACCTTAGTATGAACAAAGGGGGCAATGATTCCCCAATTTTTTTTTTATATTTATA
>Ga0209589_1011611_pt1 | contig 12319 bp, 12 predicted proteins | sample CowpeawhiteBW_FD_187525 | JGI IMG/M metagenome (GOLD analysis project Ga0209589, IMG submission 187525) | Root nodule microbial communities of legume samples collected from California USA - Cow pea white BW (SPAdes) (version 2) | ecosystem: Host-associated > Plants > Roots > Nodule | place: USA...
GGGTCGAAGGAGGAAATGAAGGTGCGATTGGCTAAGTTAAGCATGGAGGGGGCCACTATCCATTGGTTCAATCTTCTCCGCGACTCTGGTGAGGGGTTGACTTGGACGAAGTTAAAACGGGAGCTGATTGGGAGATACGGAGGTGGTCGAAGTGACAATCCCTATGAGGAACTTAAGGACTTGAATCAAACAGGAAGCATAGAGGAATACCTGTCGGAGTTTGAATTCATTTCGTCCCAGGTATCACGATTGTCGGAAGAACAATATTTGGGATATTTCATCGGTGGTCTTCGACCGGAGATTCGAAGACGTGTTCGCACTTTCAATCCTATCAACCGCTTAGAGGCTATGCGAATCGCGAGGAACGTAGAAATTGAGTTATATGGGGAACAAAGTGGTAGAGGAGTCGAAGGACGCATGGGAAGAGGAAATCAAGGATGGGTTTCGAATAACCCAGATAGAACTGGTATCGGGTCGGGTTACAACCCAAATAAGATGGGTATAGGAGTGGGTCCAAGTGTTAGAGCCCAATCCAAAGGGTTCTCAAACGAAAGTGTGGCCCAAGGAGGGGCTAGAGCTGCTGGATCACCCATACAACGTGCTAATAGCGATCGATCTTCTCCATCAGAACGAAATAGGGGTACTAAACATCTCCCTTATTCCGAATTAATGAATCGTAAGGCACAAGGGCTCTGTTTCAGATGTGGTGAAAAATATCATCCATTACACAATTGTGCAGAACGACAGTTGAGGTTGCTTGTGTTGGGTGATGATGAAACCGTGAATGAGGAAGGAGAGATTATCGCTAGTAAGGAGATGGAGCAAAAGGAAGAGTCCACATTGGACTGCGGAGCTATGGGAATGTTTGGAGGAGTGGAGATAGGTGGAAATGAAAGGATTATTCCTTCGACCTTACGCTTGGAAGCCTCTATTAATGGAGTTTTTGTGGTGGTGTTGGTTGACAGTGGGGCGAGCCACAACTTTATATCTCCTCATGTAGTGGCAGCTTTGGGATTGGAAATGGAGAATGAAAAGCCTATTGGAGTGCAGTTGGGTGATGGCCATAAGATACCCACTTTGGGTAGATGCAAGCCTGTGAAAATCCAATTTGGCAATTTTCATACTGTTGTAATACTGCATGTGTTGGAATTAGGAGGGCTGGATATGATATTGGGAGTAGCCTGGTTACAAGAATTTGGTAAGGTGACTTTCGATTGGAAAAACAGAGTTATCAGTTTTAACTGGTTGGGATACCTAGTGGAATTACAGGGGCAGAAAACAGAAAGGAGATGTCAAACAGAAATGGTGGCTTCTTTGCAAAGCTTAATGGCCCAAAGAACACAGAAAAATTATCTAGGTATTGACAGGGGCTTGTCTATTATACAATTGAATGAAGTGCAGCAAGTGTTGTCCACTTTTCAAGAAATTTTCAAGGAACCGAAAGGACTACCTCCAGCTAGAAAGATTTCTCATGGTATTGAACTGTATAAGGAGGTCGGACATGTGAGTGTGCGACCTTACAGATATCCGTATCATCACAAAGAAGAGATAGAAAAACAGGTGAGTGAATTGTTACATCAAGGAACTATTAGGCATAGCACAAGTGCTTTCTCAAGCCCAGTCATTCTGGTTAAGAAGAAGGATGCTTCATGGAGGATGTGTGTGGATTATAGAGAACTGAACAAGGTAACAGTGCCAGATAAATACCCGATTCCTTGGTGGAAGAGCTATTGGATGAGTTGCATGGAGTTGCTTACTTTTCAAAACTAGACTTGAAGTCCGGGTATCACCAAATTAGAATGAGAGAGGAAGATGTGCACAAGACAGCTTTTCGCACTCATGAAGGCCATTACGAGTACTTGGTAATGCCCTTCGGGTTAACTAATGCCCCAGCCACTTTTCAATCAATAATGAATCAAGTTTTCAAGCCCTATCTAAGGAAGTTTGTCTTAGTATTCTTTGACGATATTTTAGTGTATAGTCGAAGGTGGCAAGACCACTTAGAGAATTTATCTCTAGTGTTGCAACTATTACAGCAACAAGCTTTTGTGGTGAATCAAAAGAAGTGTGTGTTTGGCAGTAGACAAGTGGTATATTTAGGCCATGTTATCTCAGAACAGGGAGTGGCAGTTGACCCTAGAGTAAACCTTCCATATCTTGGGCCTTCCACTAACATGGCCTTCTTCATCATCTTTCTCATGTTGTATCAGCCCCTCCTCAAGTGTTCTATCAAGCCACCTCCCATTATGAAAAGGAAAAATATATTTGGACTCCCCATATGTTATTCAACAGCAAGTGCGACAGAGATAAAATAATAGGTGATAGGAAAAGAGAGAAAGAGTGAGAAATTAGAGGTTATGATGGACGGTTTAAAATAATAGGATATCCAAAAATCATTGCCCCTGTAGAATGTCAAAGTATAAGGGATTTGGCTAGTCAGGTATTCACTTTAACTCACATCTCTTTGCTCATAAAGAAGCCTAACTAGAGTGTCAAAGTGTCCTTTATTGCTCTACTGCAGCACTAAGACCTGCTAGTGTTTGGTCCTTAACTCTAGGACTGAACAGGAGAGTAGGAGTCTATTGCATACAACGCTAGTTTGTATCCAAATAGGTACTATGACAACATATGATGATTACTTCACTGTTTTGGTTGATGGTAGGATTGCAGAAGGGCATTGTCAGTTAGGCTCTACTTTGGTTTTCAGCTCAGCATTATTTATCATTTGAACTGGAAGGTTCCTCATCCCCAACCTCCTCCTATCCTAAAATACCATAAAACGACATTTACAAGGACACACTGAATGAAAATCGAATCAGCCCCAAAAAGGAAACCCAAAAGTACTAAAATATGTTGGAGCTTCTTAAGAACACTATAGAAGGTGATACTCCGACTAACTTTAATTGTTGATATTGCGTTTGGTTTTTGAAAAGAGAAATAGAAGGAATGGAAAATGGAAAGAAACAAGTTGATAAAAAGAGAAATAAGTAAAAGAAAAAATTGAATGTTGAGTGGTTTGATAGAGTACAAATGGGTGAGAAATAGAGACACAATTTGAAAGTTCTATAATTTGATAGAAAATAAGAAAAGATAGAAAGGTGAATATATATATATATATATATATATATATATATATATATATATATATATGTAAGAAATAATATAGTGGTCCCCCAAATTATTTCTTTTCCCCTTTCCCTTTATCAAACGCCCAAAATTCTTCCCCCTCCCTCTCCATCCTTCCCCTCCACTCCACCAAAGACACCCTTACTGAACATTTTAAGGGCAAAAAAAGGTCAAAATCGGATCCCATCTAAACTATTCACCAGAAATACCAATATGCAAGAAAGAAGGTTAAATTCATCTGTTGTTAATCACAAAATGCCAAATATTTAACATACCAAAAATTGACATTGATAGTATACTCTCCTCTTGTCCATTTGAGTTATAATAATTAGCACTTAATTCAGAATTAACTATCAAGTAAATACTATCAGAATGGTATATCAACCGACATTTAATTTACCACAAAATTCAGGCATAAGTAAAAAACATTTCTAGCTGAAAACAGAATTACCACCACATATTAGGATACATTTGACCATTCCCTCATGAATCCAGTCACAAACAGAACTTCAGATCACAACACAAGCCTTAATCCAGAAGCACATGGAGTTTGGCAACTTGTAAACCAAGAATATTTCAAGTTTTTCAAAAACTCTTGACCTCAACAGCATCCAACATTGGCATGACTATGAAAAAGAAAAACAAAGCCACACTATAGAATTACCAGAGAAAAGGAATAACAAACCTTCTGTTTAACTCCAAGAGGGGAGGCTGAGGTGTAGGAAACCGTCCAATCGTAGAAAACATAAGGGTCACCTGCAAAAGTAACATCTAAGAAGCATAGAAGCGTTGTGAAGAACCAAGAAGATAATGATGGCATCGTATTTCTCAGTGAATCTCTCTGTCTCTCTCTCTCTTCTCAAGTTCTGTGCGCTGGGAGAGAGAAACTGTGAAGTGAGTGAGTGAAGTTACCAATTCTGTGCATCACATGCCAAAGAGGTCACTTTCTGACTTTTGCGTCCTCTCGTGGGTCCCTCTATGTTTTGCTTTTTCTAGACTTAACGGCCTTTTTTTGCCATCTTTCTGTCAATTTATTTTGATCCTTTGTCTTTTTACTATCTTACTAGCTAAGTAATTATATTATATTTCTCACCGGATAAACGTGTCTTCTTTTTCTAACATAACCATAGATGTTTGCACAGTTATATTTTTAGGAGATGCAGACGTTACATTGTAGGAGTTAGATGAGCAAAATAGAGTGTCTGGTTTTGTCAACATGGAACTCATTTTTATTGACTATAAACCCTAAAATAACAACACTATCTAAACAAAAATTATATTTGTCTATGTTGACATACAATTGATTGGTCCTAAGAGAAAGAACTATCCTAAGGTGATCTATATGACCACTAAGACTAATACTATAAACCGGTGGTGGATCTTGACTAAAATTGTTGAGAGAGCCAAAATAATACATCCAAAATTTATATATTTTATTATTGTCACTAACACAATAAAAATGAATACATAACTTAGTATAACGATAATCTAATAAAAATGAATCTATTCTTTTATTCTTCATCAATATACCTATTTTAAAAAAATAATACTAAAAAATGATTTATCATAATCTAATAAAAAATTGAGAAACATAAATACAAAAGAAAATTCGATGATAATCAAACCACACTTAAAATTCAATTATAAAAAACACACAATACATTCATCTTTTCTTCTATGTTCATAAAATAAAAAATTAATATAAAAGAGGCTCATTAAATAGATTATTAAACTAATATTTCACTATCAAGTGAGACAAAAGAGAATTACCTTCTTCTTTATTTCTTCGAGGACGGAAGAGAACATTTGAGAGATGAGAGCAAAAATAATTGATTTTTCTCTCTTCAGAAACAAAAGAAAATAGATAAGAATGAAAGATGAGAACAATTTGTAAGAAACTCAAGGCATAAACATATAAAAGAGGCTCATTAAATAAATTATTGAACTAATATTTCACTATCAAAGACGAAAGAATTACTTTCTTTTTTTCTCCCTCGAGGATGGAAGAGAATAAAGGAGAAATAAGAGAAAATATAATAGATCTTTTTCTTTTCAGAAACAAAAAGAAAAATAGATGAGAATGAAAAGTGAGAACAATTTATGAAAAACACAACTTATAATGAAAACAAATAATATAAAATATCTTGAAAAATCTTTTTAATCTTTATTCTTTATTATATTTGATTTTATATTTTATTATTTATTAGTATTATTTATTATGTTTATAAAAGAAATAAAATATTTGATTTAATATTTATAACAAAATAAAATAAAAATACCTAATATCTATAATAAAAAAATAAAAATACCTATTGTAAAAAAAATTTCAAAATTTAGGGGGGGTAAGGCCCCTCCTTGCCACCATAATAATCCGCCATTGCTATAAACCAAAATATCATCAAAATAAACAACAACAAATCTACCTATACAATCACGCAAGACATGATTCATTAAGCGTATGAATGTACTTGGAGCATTGGTTAAGCCAAAAGGCATGACTAACCATTCATAAAGAATAAATTTGGTTTTGAAGGCGGTTTTCCATTCATCTCCTTTTTGAATTCGGATTTGATGGTAACCACTCTTGAGTCTATTTTGGAAAAAATTTGGGTTCCATGTAATTCATTTCGAATATCATCAAGTCTTGGGATTGGGTGCCTATACTTGATGGTTATGTTGTTGATGGCCCTACAATCACAACACATGCATCATTTACGATCTTTTTTGGGCACAAACAACACAGACACAACACAAGGACTCAAGCTCTTTTGTACCCACCCTTTTTCTAGAAGCTCATTCACTTGGGATTCCATCTCCTTTGTTTCAATTGGGTTTGTCCTATAGGCAAGTCTATTAGGAAGACTAGCCCTTGGGACAAAATCAATTTGATGCTCAATCCCTCTAAAAGGAGGAAGTCCATGAGGACCATCTTTTGGAAAAAGATCTTAAAATTCTTGAAGGAGAGCAATAATAGGAGGAAGAAGATTCTTAAGTGAAGAGCTAGAGAGAAAAGTGAGTATAGCTTGACACAAAAGAAGGTAGGAAGGTTGTTCCTCATGAAAAGTATGGAAAAAATATTTTTGAGTGAGAAACACTTCATGAGAAATGACCTTAGGATTAGAGACATTGAACTCTCCTACCTTAGTCTTTGAAACCTCTTTAGAGTTCTTAGAACTCTCTTCCTCTATCCTAGCTCTCATTTGAGATTGATCACTAGCAACTTGGCTAGGAGTTAGAAGGTGAAGGACAAAAGTCTTAGAATGATGAAGGAGGGAGATCTCATTGGTATGGCCATTGTGGATGGTTTTGCGATCAAATTGCCACGGCCTTCCCAAGAGAATATGGCAAGCTTCCATTGGTATCACATCACACAAAACTTTGTCTTTAAATTTGCCAATGGAAAACTTGATTTCAACTTGATGCCGAACCTTGAAATCCCCATCTTCATTAAGCCAATGAAGTTTGTAAGGTTTGGGATGGGATATTAATGCTAGGTTCAACTTGTCAACCAACCTAGTGCTACAACAATTGTAGCACGACCCACTATCAATGATAAGAGAACAAGTGTTATTTAAAACATCACACCTTGGGTGGAAAATGTTTTCTCTTTGATCATTAAGAGGAAGGCTAGGTTGATTGTTAAGCAACCTCCTAATCATAAGAAGATTGCCTTCTTTGGCAAAAGAATGTTCTTTGGAAGCACTAGAATGAGAACTCTCAAAGTCACTTGAAGAAGTAGACTCCTCTTGACTGCTATAGAGGTCTTTTCCTTTAGCACAATGGTGCGCTTTGTAGGACATTGGGTAGCTACATGACCTCTACCTAGACATTTGAAACATTTAATGTCACTAGTTTTTTTGGTGGAGGACTCTTCTCTTTCATTAACCTTTGCAGGGATTCTATGAGTGGTCTCTTATTCCTTTGAAAAATCTTTCTTAGAATCTTTTGAAAGATCATTGTTAGGAAAAGAGATAGAAGAATCCTTGCGAGAAGGTCTTCTTGAAAGTTGACGCTTCACCTTGATGCACATTTGCACTAGGTCATTCAAACCTTGGTATGAGAGCAATTCAACTCTATCTCTTATATTGTAATTAAGAAGCTAACAATAGTTAAATCCCCCTCTTCTTCAATCCCCGCCCTTAGAGTATACAATTCCATCTTTTGCTTATATTCCTCTACAGTTATTGATCTTTGTTGGAGCCTTTGGAGTTTATCCATAAGCTCCCTTTTGTAATATGAAGGAATATGATGGGCATTTAGGACTGCTTTGAGATCAAACCAATAGTCAATCTCAGGTTGCCTTTTTCTTCTCTTTTGAAGGACTAAGGAAGTCCACCAATTAAGGGCATGTCCTTGAAAGCTAAGGACAACCAAACAGACACGTATATCTTCTTCTATCATGTGGCTGTCAAAAAGTTGATCAACCTTTGCCACCCAATCAAGATATGTTTCAACATTATCTTTCCCATGAAAGGGAGGCAAGTTTATCCTAACTTCCTTGGGAGGAGGAGGGCGCCTTTTCCTTCTTTGATGAGGCGATTTTCTCTCATGAGGGCGCTCAAAATCCTCCTCATAATGAACATGTTCATGCTCATGCCTTGAAGGAGGACGAAAAGGTCTAGGAGAAACATGTTGATTATTTTTGGATGCCTTAAATTGCTTAGTTAAGAAATGTATATTGACTTGCATGGCATCTATTTAAGTTTTGAGGTCATGAACCTCTTTGGAGAGTTGATGAAAGGCACGAGGGTTATCATCACTCTCATCATCAACACTAGTGTAAGGACTAGGGTGGTTTTGTTGTTGTTGTTGATGGAGCACTGATGTGTGCGTATTTTTGCCCTAATTTAATGTTTAATTATGGGTATTTAATTGAATTTGTGTGCTTAAAGATTGATTTAATTTGGATTTCCTATAATTTGGTTTATTGATTCCACTACTTTTTCAAAATAGATCCATCATCGGTTATCTAAAGATTATTGCTCAATTAATTATTATTGTAGATTTACAAATTAATTAATGTAAATTCTCAATTAATTTGTTGGCATTCTCACTATTAACCAAAGTAAATTCTCAATCAAAAGCAAGAACTTTGTAGATTAATCATAGTAAATTTAACCAAAGTACATTCTCAATTAAATATTATTATCCTTAATCATGTCTATTCTTTTACCTCTCAAATCAAGCAAAAAGCCAATTAACCAAAGTAAATTCTTGATTAATTCTAGTTAAAGTTTACACCTCTAATCAAAGTACATTCTCAATCATTGGTAAAAAACCCATTCAATCACATGAAAGTTTCTAAATTTAATCAAAGTAAATTCTCAACTAAAATTAAAAACCCTTGAGCTTATATGATTGATATGCATATAGATTAAGACATCGCAGTAATTAGCTGTGATGTAAAGACCATTACTTTTCACGTGATTCAAAGATAAAAGACATAGATGAATTAAAACCTCAACAATAATAAAAAGAGCAAAGAAATTATTTCATTCTAACATCAAAATCCACAATGAAATTACAATGGAATCAACCCAAGAAGTTTAGCACTCCATGAAATGCAAAATAAAATAAAAATAGAAGAAGAAAAGAGAGAGAAATAAATTAGGCCTCCCTAAGGGTTCCTAAATTCCGAAGTGTCGAGCTTGTTCCTCTTCTACTCCCTTGGTCTCTTTATATAGGACTTGGACTGGACTTTTCTATTGCTAAAATCTCTCAAATATCTTTTAAAATAAAGATAAAGATAAAGATAAATATTTAAAAATATTTGGAGAGATATATACTATTTGACAAATATAGTTGGTTGATAATATCAATATCTAATATAATTAAATTAATTAATTAATTAATTAAAGATATATGATAAATTATCACCAATTAATATTTGTATTAATTTTTCAAGTCAACCCTTTGCAATCTCCTCAAATTATCTTCTAAATAATCCAATATCTTCAAGATATATTTGTTTGTTGTGGATCTAAAAAGATTCAAGAAGATCTTGTCATATTTAAAAAGATTTGGTAGTTATTATCTTTTAATATTTTATGATATATCTAAAGATATATTTTTCCCAAATTATCTTCTATCATAAAGATAAAGAAAACCGCAAGGTTCAATTTTTTTGTTGCTCTCTTCTTGGTTTATCCAAACTTCTTCACTTTTTCAAGCTTTTCTTGTCGTCTTCATGCAATGCTTGACTTGGATTTTTGTGATTTTGCTTATTTCTTATTCATGGATTTATCTTTAGGGTGTTGTAAGACCCACTAAATTTAAATAATTAAATAATTAATTATTTAATTAATGTGAGGGAGAGAAGCCTTTAAGGTATTAAATGCTGACATTCATGATGTGGAAAAGTACTAGCTTAAATGGTTAAGAGTACTTTGATTGTGTGAGAGGACTTGGGTTCGAGTCTTATGTGTGCCAATTGTATGCTATTTATTTTTTATGAATTTTAAGGAGATGTATGGATTGTGATGAGTAACTAGATAGTCTTAGATGCATAACTATTGGCATGAAATGTGAATTGGTTGGATGGCTTGTGCATTTAAAGTTGAATTGTGTGGTGATGGGTTCAAACCTTGGTTAGAACAAAGTCTCTTTATTTTTGCAAAAATTTACTCTAGCATGGACATGAAGAGGCACGTAAACCCTAGGGTATATGGCAGCAAGGGTGGCTGGAAAACAGAAGGTAATAGGCCATTAAGTGATGTTAATGATAGATTAATTGCAAAAATTCGTTTTAGTGCAATTCAATCATTTTAAGAACCCAATAAAAAGCCAATTAGGAGTAAGAGAAAGGGTTTGGTGAGCTTATCAGTGTGGGTACAGAAGAGAGCACGAATTGGTGAGTTTTGGGTGAGTTTTGAGTGAAGCTTGAGGGGATGTCTTGAGAAAAAGGAAAAGGAGGACATTGGTGATCAAGAGAGAGCTTGCGAGAGTCAAGGAGAAGCTAAGGAAATCCAGGTTAGGTGAGTTCCTATTGATTGTTTGATGTTGCTTTTATTTAATTTTGATTGAATCGTGTTGTATGCGGGGTTGGGTTTATCTGAAAACCAGAGCTGAAATCGGGTTTCTGGAATTTTTCCAGAAACCGCCTAGCGGTCACGCACAACCCGCCAGGCGAAACAAGTGACAGAACCAGTTTCCGGGGTTTTTAATATGAACCGCCTGGCGGCAGAGGATGATCCGCCAGGCGACACGAACACGCTTGCACTATTTTTGGCCATTTTGGTATTTTTGGGGTACTTGTGATGTGGCCATGATGTCTGTATGCTAGAATGTGAATTTTGATGTTTTGATAAGACTGTGCATATGCTGATTATGTTGGGAGGCATGACTTTTTGATCTAAAATTGGGGGTTAGAATTATGATGGCATTAGTGATAAACAATATCAATCATGTCAATGCTTGGTGGGTTGGTTTTGCAGAATTGGGATTAATATGTTTGATGTATGAATTCTGGATGATGTTTTAATATAAAATTATGTCAGTAGGAAGGGGGGAAATTGGTATAGGAAGGTTTGGGTGCGTTTCGGTGCAGGAAAAATCTAGAGATTTCCAAATATGTATGCACCGCCTAGCAGTGCGTGAATTGCCGCCAGGGGGTCTGGTAGTGTAGTGGGTGTTATGCAGTTCTATTTGGGCTTCATGTCATTGGGGGTTTGATATGCAAGTTATACGTGTATGATACAAAGAAAATTTAATAGATAAGGAAAATTTGATTTAAACGAGACTAAAGGGAGATTGAAATAAATGAAAATGTGATGTATGATATATATAGTATTGATATTTTTTTTAAACGTGTGGGTGTATGTGGTAAGTCAGATTCAAAAAGTACGTTAATTTGATGGTAATAGTGAGATGGGTGTATATGAAATGACATGGTTGGTGTAACCTTTCCTTAGACATGTTTTGTGGTTGTGAACTGTTGTTATGGTACATATGTAATATTGATCAAGGTGTGGTGTCATGATTTATATAAATTTCAGAATGCATGATTATATGACTGGGTGTATGTGGATTGTATGAGGCATATTTAAAAGGGGAAAACGAAGGTGAGCATGGATGCATGACAATACTTGATTTGTTGGCATGTCTAAATGAGTGTGATGTAATTTGGTATAGATATATGACTGGAAAATCATAATTGCGCTATACTTGGGTGATTGGTATGTTTTGGAGATCCTTTGGGATCTGTTTAAATGCTCAAAACCTAGTAGCATTGTGCTACTGGTATAGCGCCTGGCGGCTCGCTCGGACGGGAAATAAATCAGTGACAATGGTAATAGTGTGAGTAGGGCGCCTGGCAGCGTGTGCAGGCAGCGCCAAGCAGTGATGACAGAGCAGGGCGCCTTGCGGCGAGGTGGTGTCCGCTAGGTGGTGGAGGTGTAGTGAGGATATTGCAGGCGCGTGGCGCTTGGCGGTGTGTGATGCCCGCCAGGCGGTCTGGTGCGCGAGGAAAGTTTTCTACACCGCTTTAGGGGATGTTCATGATGCGATGCTTTGGTTGGGGGCCCAGTTACGAGTGCTTCTTGTATTGGGGTAACACATGACCACTTTGGGTTATAGCCTGGTGGTTTAGGAAGTCCAGTGAAATGGGCGGGTTTGTGGCTCGTACGACGAGGTTTCAGATGATTGCCCTCTTCAGTGGATTCTAATAGAGATTTGGTAGTATGGGGACAGCTACAAACATTGTGTTTGTTTCGGGGAGCTCCACTTGGTGTCACGGTGAGATGCTGTGGAAAAGTTATTCCCACATGTGGACTATCAGGTGGTGGCCTGTAGTCGGAGGGGCGAGTAGATACTCGTACAACAAAGATCGATTATTGTTCTCACCTAAAGGGTATAGTGATGATAGACGTCTAAAGACAAGTGTTGGAAGTGAAGGAGTAAAAGAAAAAGGGAAAGTGTGCTAAACTGGGTTTAAATTTGTTGATGTTGTATTTAATATTATATTTTTTGTTTTTTTTAAATGAGCTCACCCTACTTGTGTGTGTTTGGCGATGATCATGTAACTTGGTACATGGGAGCAGATGTTGATGCAGGTGAGCAGACAGATGCTGATGAAGGATTATCTTGTTCCTTTTTAAGATTATTGAATATGGTGTGAGTTGATTAAGAAAACCAAGGAAATCCCCACTGGACATTAAGATAGCAAGCTATCTAGATGTGAAGGTTCCTTTCCAAG
>Ga0209589_1011613_pt1 | contig 12318 bp, 3 predicted proteins | sample CowpeawhiteBW_FD_187525 | JGI IMG/M metagenome (GOLD analysis project Ga0209589, IMG submission 187525) | Root nodule microbial communities of legume samples collected from California USA - Cow pea white BW (SPAdes) (version 2) | ecosystem: Host-associated > Plants > Roots > Nodule | place: USA...
AAAAAAAAGAAAAAAGAAAAGAAAAAAAAAAAAAAAAAAAAAAAGAGTCAGATTTACAGAAATCAAACAACCCTTTTGATAAATCAAATTAGTTTCAACACAAGGTGTATGTATGCAGATGAATGTTGAAAGTTAAGCAGGAAAAGAGGAAAGGATTAAAGAAAGAAGGAGAATAGGGTAGGAGCAAAGTAGTTACCTTCGGTTTTGGAACCAAACCTTGATCTGTTTGGGTTCGATGTTGGAGAGAATGGGGCACTCTCTTATGAGTTGCTGGCGGCGGAGGGAGCTTGGTTTGGGGCATTCATGGTAGAGTCTTTCGAGTGCTTCCACCTGTTCAGGTGTATAGCGGACGTATTTGCCGTTGTCCATTGCCACCTTGCTCCCATCTTTGCAGGCCGAACTCACAGCCATCATCCCTTCCCGAATTATTGTGTTTATTTATTTGAACGAGAGAAACAAAACAAAAGAGGAGGTTTCATTAATCAGAAGATGCTCTGAGAAACTATGGGAGTGGTTTGAGAGGAGTTGGAGAAGGAATGAAAGTCGAAAACTTAAAAGAGGTACTACTCAGAGTTTGTCTGTCACAGTTGTTGGTTGTATTGGATGATATATGATATATGGCAGAAGAGAGAGAAAGAGAGGGATGGGGGAAGTGAATGGAAAAGGTTGTTTTTCTTTATTTTGTGTGTGTGTCTGTATAAAGAATGGAAAAGGACGAGTGCGGGGTATGTTGGGATTGGGACAGAGAGATGGGGTTTCTTATAAGAGAATAACCCCAAATATCAGACAGAATAGGGAAACATTTTTTGTTTTCACATCATTCTCCCTCTGCTTTCTGCTCTTCTTTAGCTGTTTTGCCTGTTGCTTTTGCTGTTGCTTTTCTTGCACTACTTCATTTTGGCACTTTCCAACACTTGGAAACCAAACCCCACTCTCTCTCTCTCTCTGTATAGAGGTTGTGACTTCTGAGAAACAATTGAAAAAAAAAAATGAAAAAAAAAAAGTGGCACTCGCTCGCCCTCTTGCTCACGACGCGTGCGCTGTAAAACTGTATAGTATTATTGGACGTTGGAGAATGCACAATAGACAAAACCAGATACCGTTTGGTTTCATTTCTATGTATGTCACTGCCACTGTCAAAAAATGTGCTTTGTCCTTCCTTTGCATCAAATATACCCTTTGCCCATACTGCATCATAATTTATAATGTCTATGAATGGTCCACACTCTATCTACAAATTACAACCATAAATATAACGAACAACAAGCTATGTTTTATTTGTTTTTTTGTTTTTCCATTTTTTCTCTTTTTTGTTTTCGAGCTCAAAATACGTTGACATGCAGAGTGATCTCAAGTATTTATACACTTTATACACCTCAAACTGATGCTGTATAATCGCAGTAGATCACGTGAGTCACAAATACAGCTGTACTGTATTTTACGTTTCTTTCCCATTCATGATTTACAAGCATCTTTCATGATATAATCAAGTACAGGTTACATAAATAAATAGGATTACTATGACCAGTAGAAAATATATTATTTGTTTTTTTGTTTATGGATGTTAATGAAAAAACAAAACAGATATTAGTCCTTTATTATACGAATAAGCATAAGCATGAGTGGTACATAAATTTCTCGGTGGCAGTTGAAACGCAGTACATAAATGACAGTACTTTCACTTTAGTTTTTTGTAAATTTGTTATTAGCTAGAAATGAATGCTTTGTAGGAATATAGTGTGTAATTGTGAGAGGAGAGAGAAGAATGGTTGGTTGAGAAATATGCATCGATTAATTGAGTAGATAATTTTATAGATAGAAGAAAGGAGCTCATCATTTTTTCTTGACTCCATAATTATGTCTGTGTCGCTTAATATGATATTTGGAGAGTTAGAGGAGTTGTTGATAGAGTAGTAAGCGCATCACTGAGACACCATTATTAGGGTTTTCTGCATGCGGGGAAGCTAGGTTTAATTTCGAATGAATCTCCACAATTTCTTCCTGCATCTGGAGGGTAAGCCCCGGACCTACATGTTTCAAATAAAATGTGCTTTTAATTAACAAAAGTTTATGATATTTTTCAAATAAATAACTACATTATTATATTACATAACTCAAGTTTTTGAAAAGAAAAAAAAAATGGCAGACATTGAGAATCTGTCCCTGTCCATGTCATAAATATGCTCAGTAATGATGTTAAACTGAGGTTATCAACCCTGAGAGAAAATCGTGTAGTTAATGCACTGATACGCACGCAATGTATATTGTACACTGGTAAGCATGAGGAGGAAGAGAAAAACCTTCTTCTTTCATTTCAATTATTATACATGAAGGGATGAATATGATTGTTGAGATAAAAGAGGCTTGTTTAAGGTGACAAAATATTCTGTCGAACACCTTTATTTTTTCTATCTACATTGGTCGAAGATGTTGTCCTACGTATTAGGCTCGTCTTGGTCAAAATAATTATGCCAAAAGTCTAAACACAGATTTCTTATTTCGTGTATTTCAATTTGAACCGAAATACTGAAATCACACTATGTTTGTAGTAGTTAAGACTCGTGTCGTGAAAAAGGAGAATCCCGTTTCATACGCTTGTAATCCTAGAATAGTGTTCAAAGTTTGAAACTAGAGGTGCAAACAACAAAATACACTATTAGTAAAATAGTACTACCTAGTTATGTTCCCACCACATACACGCACGGATTTATACGTTATTGCATATTCTGAAAAGAAAACAGAAAACAAAAAATGTTATGAGATTTGGATAATATTGCGTAAAATCGTGAATGGATTAGTCAACACGCTCTTACCAAACAATTTGAGTATGTAATTGCAACTAATGTATGACATTTTGATAATTGCCGCGCAACGTGAATATTGCACACTAATTACATCTTATCAAATAGATTAAGGACACGCAGTTACGTTTCTATGTGATTGTTAACTCAATTAGCCATATATTATTGCTATATATGTGCATAATATTTAGGTCCACTGATAAATTCTTTGGTAGACCCACTAAACTATATCAGTCATTTCAGTTAGGTTCACGAGACTAATTACTTGTTAATTAACTTTTCTTTTGTTGAGAGTTAAGGAACTAAATATTTTTATTCTCATATTTTCACTTTTATATGATTAACATGGTCAATCAATCCTTATGGAGTCTTTCTGAGTTGAATATATGATGCAGCAATGTTTATTATTTATTATGTTGAGCATGAAAAGAAAAATGAAAGGATCTTTGAGGTGTTGAGGCCAATTATAACACGCTTTACAACCCTAATTTGAAATCTAAATACACTTTTTCTTTTTTATCGGTGTGGCAATGTTGTTTTATTGTATGATATGATATAAAAGGTGTGACTACTTTATTGTGAAAAAAAAGCAGAGCGGTAAGTCAATGTTATTGGGCGAAAATGAACGTGTAAAGTCAATAAAAAAGGTAATGATCCATATATGCAAAGATATGAGGTTCTTTGTGTTGGAAACTTGTAAATTAAATTAGTATAAAATAATTAAAAGAAAGAAGGGATTTGATTCTTGAACATTCCGCATTCTAAGACAAACTAAATTGAATCGAATCCTGAATCGATCCTCCACGTTCTGGACCAATAGTAGGAAATGGATTAGTTTATAGAGCAGAAATGAAAAGTTAATGATCCTTAGTGAAAGGGAGAGAGTAATATTGCTTTAATTGGGGTAATGGAATCAATCAAAGTAATAAAGTCTAAATCAGCATAGCTTAAAAGAGAAGCAGAGAGAGTAGGAGCATGTCCCACCAAATTAAGGCCAAACACTCCTTTTATTGCCTTTTATTATTCATATTGGTAGTGATAAGAGGAAGAGGAAAATATAGATAGGGATGAGTGTGGGGTAAGTAAGTATGAAATTGAAAATGGTATTGATGATATGTTACACGATAGATTTGGATTTTTAAAAATATTGTTAGAAGTTTCACGTGGATCAGAAATAAGACAATTTCATAATATATGAGGTGCAAACTTCACCTTATAGATCGATTTTGTGGGATTGAATTAAGCTTTAATCTCACTTCTAACATAGTATTATAACTATTTTAAAAAAAAATTAAAATATATCTTAACAAACTTTCTTTAATATTTTGTTTCATCTATATCCGACCGTTAATAGATCACTCGAATTAATGGTATATATTAAAATTTTTGTGTTTTAAATATTAGAGTGGATATAGATATAGCAGAATGAGAATGAAAAAATTGGAAGAGATTGAGGTGGGTGGCGTATGATTGACGGGAGCAAAGGTGGGAGGCAGGGTCCACATCGAATGGAGAAAGAGAAAGAGCAGAAAATAGCGTGGGCCCGCACGCGTGAAGGGCGTTGTTGCTTTCTTTGCCACCGTTTCACTGCGTGTAATATACTCATCAGACTCAATCCACCTATTCTTCTTCACACTTCCAAACTTTCTTCTCAGCCAACTAGTCCCATTATTTTCATTTTTTTTTAAAATAAACTTATACTCTTTATATCTTTTTCAGAATTTATGTATTTCATGTTTTGTATCAGTTAAAAGTAGACTTGTCAAAATGGGTTGGAATCCATGAGTCAATCTGGTTCACCATGGGTTTGAGTCAGGTTGGGTCGAAGATTTTTTACAAATTTCAATATGAATTGATTTTTTATTCGGCTTACCCGATTGAACCATTTGGGTTGGCTCACCAACCCACAGATAAAGGATCACACAAGTATTTTTTTTGTTAGGTTGGATTTTGCACTTGGATCATGTTAGGTTGTTTTTTTAGTCTACACATAGATAATTTGTATTTTTGTGACTTTGGTTTGTATTTGGATTGTATTAAAATTTATTTAGATTTTAATTATAATTATAATTTAGTTTTGACTGAAAAAATAAATAAAAAAAAATATTTTTTTTAATTAAGTGAGTCTATGAGTCAACCCATTTAATCCACCAACCCGTAATAGATCGGACCGGATTCAAATTTTATTGGGTCGCTAATAAATGAGTCGGGTTTGGTTGACTCACTAAGTTATCAACCCGTGGTGGGTTGAGTCGGGTCGAACCGGGTTACCCATTTTGATAGTTATAATTAAAAGATTTATACACATGGTTAAAACATTTTTAGTTTACCTTCCAACATATTGGACAGTTATATAATAGTTAATCTATTCTTCCTCTACATACAAAATATGTTTAATTGTATACAGGTAAATAGATAAGATTTTAGAAAAATATTTTTCTGGTCAATACATATTGAAGACTTGAAAATCTTTGTAGAGTTTATTTTTATGATATACACCTTAAGTTTATTAGTTTATGTATGTTAATATTTTCAATATTGTCTTTATGAAAAATAAAGACAAATCATCAAGATTATGTTAAAATATAATGGTTAATCATGAATGAAATTATTGATTATTTGGGGTTTCATTTAAATGTAAATTTTATTAATAATCGATTAGGAGATGGATATAGGATCTGATTGTTTGTATGGAAATTTTATATTTAATCACGAGTTATATGATATCGATTATAGTTAAAATTGATGAATTAGACTAGGGTAAAGATAATTTACATGAAAAATTTATCAAGATTTTGAAATTAACTAGCTTTAATGATTTACAATTAAAAATCTTTCGCTTACAGGAATATTTTAAGAATTGTAAGTTTTTCTCTTTGAAAATCTTTCCAAGTATTCTGTATATTCAATGACCAAGTCAAACAATTCCACATTTTATTGGTCTTAATTTAAAAAAAAAAAAAATCTAATGTAAGAGGTTTTTTTTATCTTTTTTTGTGTGAATTTCTTTTTCAATATTTCTAGACTTTGAATTATTTCAATTTTCTTATAAAAAAATAAAGGTTAAATATGATTTTGATATTTTAATTCTGAGTGAAAATTAGAATTAGTCATTTTTTAAAAATTTTGAACCAATTTAGTTCCTCAATATTGAGAATGCATGTATTTAGTCATTTTAACAAAATCTTAGTAAGTTTACTTAAAGTTTCAAATGCGTTTCTAAGCTAACATTGACACTAAAATGTGTCAAAAGATGTAAACAAATTCAAATACTATAGTGAAATGTATTTAAAAGGACAAATAAACTTAAAAATTTTCGATTTAAAGGACTAAATTCACGCATTTATAAATATGAGGAACTAAATTGATTCAAGCTTTCTAACAAAGACTAATTGAAATTTTCACTCAAATTTAAATGATAAAAATATATTTAAGCCAAAAAATAATTGTAATTAAATTTTTAAGATATCAAATTTGCTTAAGTTGTATTAATTCAAATCGGACTGGACAGCTTAGATATAACAATATGTAGTTTCCTTTTCTATTTTTTCTATATTAAGTTCTTTGTGGTTTTTTATTAATGTTATCTTTTGTATTCTTAACTCCCTGCATTAAATAGGTGGATATACATATGCATTCAAAACAGAGTTATAATACATCTACCAAATAATTAATGAGATGTAATAAAATGATGGGACGATATAAAATTTATAAATAATATTTGTATTATAATTAACTTATATAAACTAAGTATAATAAAAATAAAAATAATAATATCTTCAGACATAAATTTTCATGTACGATAATATGATGATAAAAATTATATACCTGTTGTTAGGTGTGACTGAGAAGATTTCATAAGATTGAAATGTGTTTTTGCTTTTTCTTTCAAATTATGTGAGTTGTTTTATAAGCCTCAAACAATATGTGTGGATAGTTGTGGAGGCGTACATATAAAGATATTCGAATGCTCAACATAAAAGAAGTGAGATATTAATTAAGAAATAAAGGAGTAATGTATATTTTAGGATTTTTACCTATTTATACTTTTTTTAATGAGTTTTTACTTTACGAGTTTTTATGGTGCACTACAGAAATTTTGTAATTATAGATGAAATTTTATTGACGTGAAAAAAATTAGAATTGAAATAGATTTACATACAATAAATTTTGGCCGTCTGTTGATGAATTTTTACATACATATTATCGATGAATTTTATCAATCTCTTGATAAAATGTATTGACAAGCATTTTATTAATGATTTTTTTATTGTTGTCAATTTGAATTTTTTTTTATTACTAATAGATTTTGTCTATTGATAAATCTATTTTTTCTTTGAATGTAAGTCTTCTTTTTTTAACTATCCCTTTCTTATTTTACAAAGTTGTAGATGGACGTGCTTGAAAAGATATTCTCATAAATTAGGTAATAAATATATAACAACTCAATTGTTTATATTTTATACTAGTTTTAATGAAAAATTTTATTTGAATAGTTTATATTAACTTTGATCTTTATTTGATTGATTCAATTTAGATGCGTATCCCTAAAAATACATATCTTGTAGCAATCCTGTGACCTAATTTATTTGATTTGTGTGCATAGATGAAAGAAGAAGAAGAAGAGAAGAGTGTAAAAGAAAAACATTGAAGATGTTAGAATAAGGTGCGACACTCACAGTGCCACTCCATGAATGGGGACCACTTCCAACCACACCACTCTTTCTCTTCTACCTTTCGGCGTCGTTTCTGTTTCTCCTCTGTTTCCTGTGCTTACCACACACATTCTCTTGGAAGAGCGTGTCCTCTATGCCACTTCATTTTTTCTGTCACGCACTTTCTCTCTCATCTCCTTCTTCTTACTTTTTTATTCTTACTACTCTTCTTTCTCCTATTTTTCTATTCCCACACCCCTTTTTTGTTTCCACGCTTATCGTCAACGTAACGCACTTTCATCCCTCCACTATCCTCCAAACTCAACTTTTCAACATTTCAAATTTATAACAATCCACCTTCTTTTTCTGCAATTTCATATATTTTTATTCACAAACACTTATAATTTTTATTTATCATCTTTATAAAGTAATACTAACTTAAAACAGTCGAAATATTAACTACATTTTATCAGTATTAGTATATCGATACTGTTGATGACAGTGAAGTAGGTGAGGTGAGGTAAGCACGTGAGATTGTTATAAGCTACAAGCAATTTGCATGCATGTCATTCAGCATATAGATACCTTAAACTACTCAACTAAAACAATAGTTTGTATACTAAAACTGTTACAAAATGGAGGCAGGTTCAAGGTATTGGTCGTTTGTGATTCTTTGCTTTTACCCTACATCTCCAAGCACGAGTTAAAGTTATTGGGGAATGAGATTTTGTAGACAGTAAATAGTGCCACGATGCAAATGCTGCTTATCATTTTTCATCTCCTTTCTACTGTTACATTCTCTTCACTCTCTAAGCACATAGGGAACAAACAAATTTCCCAATTCTCAATCTAACCACTGTTCAACTATGATACCCTGTCACCACATTCTCAAACACTTTACCTTTGCAACTAACACTGCCTTTTTGCACACCTGTCCTTTAGGTTTCCTCACATTATAAATAATAAGTCTATGTCATATTATCATATATAGGACCAATATAAGTTTTCAGAACGGATTCTGTTTACTTCAAATGATTTAAAGGAAAGAAAAAATGAGACATTTGAGTTTCATAAATCAATGTAAAGATGTTTAGAAAAACAAAGGGATCACATTTTAATGATATATATGATTTTTTTTATGGAAATAGTGTGGTTTTATACGTCAATTACAATAATTGACAAGAAAATTGCAATTATTAGATAAATTATGTATGCATGACTTCTCTCTACTAATTTGGAGAAGACGACACAATTAAAATACACTTTCAATTAAATATATTTTTAAAATAGTAATCGTTTATATATGCGCATAAGATTGGTATATATATATATATATATATATATATATATATATATATATATATATATATATATATATATATATAGATATAGATATAGATATATTGAGATAATCAACACAACAAAAATATACATATTTATTATAATTAAAAATATATTATGTAATTATTGATCAATTTTATTATCTTTATAAATAATTATGCTTTTATCTTCAGACTTTCTTTCTGAACACTTAAACGTACAAATTTTCTACATGTTTTTTATATTAAGCTTTGAAATTTAAAATGTTTCATTATAATATGATTAAACCAACATAGTCATTATACTACTAGAAAATTTTTAAATAATTATCATTTATAATGACAAAAAATAATTAATAACTATAATAATTAATTTATATACTAATTTATAAATTAAAAATTATTGATAATTAAAATAGTTTTTATTATAAATAAAAAATTATACTTATTTTCTAAATTGATAATTAAAATAATTTTTATTATGAATTAATTTTTAAATTGTTCGGTAACGCTGGTTATTAAAAAAATTGATTTTTAATTAAAAAATTGATTTCCATACATATTTCTAATCATTAAAATTGATCAACATTTAGCAATTTTCTTTTCTATATATTTGTGTTACAATACAAAGTATCATTGGCAATGGCAACCTGAAATATACTAAACAATATCTCATCTTAGTTGTTTGAATAATTATATACACATTTAATCATTGTATATAAAGCACATTAAATAGAATTTTTTTTTGAAAGAGTGGTAACATAAAAATTCATACTTGAATATTAATTACCATGACAATATATATTTCACTATAATAACTATAATAAATGATAACATTTATATAGGGAGAAAAAACTTTTCAAAATAAAACAAACCAATGAAAGGTATCATAAATTCTTTTACCAATATATATATATATATATATATATATATATATATATATATATATATATATATATATATATATATATATATATATATATATAACTCATTCTTTTAAAAAATGAAAGGTAAAATAAAAAATATCTATAATTTTTAATTGATTTTGTATTTTATTTTAATTGAAATCTTATTTACCAAAAAAGTAAATAAGTGGTGTAGATAAGAAAAAAAAGGAAATTTTAATTGAATAGTGTTGCTGACATCACACATAATAGTTTGAATTTTTAATTATATTAATTTTTAATTATATTAATTTTTAATTAAATTTAAGTTTTATTCCAACTAAATCTATTAACTGAAAAAGTGAACAATAATAAAATGGACAATTTATAAAAAAAGAGTGACAGATATGATTTTACAATTTCATTTGACTATTCTTTATATGTATAATTTTGAACTGTTATACTGTTTGACACTCAAATATTAGTTTGCAACATTATTTAATACTTTAAAAATTATGGTCATTAAATTAAATTAAGAAGACTAAATACTTCCTTTCTAAACTTTGAAAACTAAAATACATCAAAAGTGAGATAAAAATAAACTCCAATTTCAAGTCCAAATTTAAATACTACAAACAAATTTAACTCCAATTTCTTTCCTTTTTACAAATTTCTAATAAGTATAATGTAATTAAGTGACTCTTTTTATTATGATTATTGTGCAGATGTTAACAGCGTTCTTCAGTAAAACATTGGAGATAAAATTCTTATTTTTTTTAATGTAATTAATTAAAAAAAAAAAAGTCAATTGATTTATATAATTCAGCATTTAACAATACAGTATCATCATGATTAGAAGTAAACATGAACATAGCTTCTATTTGAGTTTGCACTTTATGAACTCATTTTAAATGTACTTGAATTTTTGTAAACATTACCTCCAAACTCTGAAACGAGTCAATTCATAAAATTATATTTTTTGATTGTTTAGATAATTTTATGTTTAACTAAGGTCGTGCAATTCAAATAATAAAAAAAATGTAATTAAAAATTTATTAAAAAAAAATCAAAAGACATGTCCATATCATATTTTCAGACCGTGTATATAAACTAATACATAAAAGTAAAATACAATCATTTACAACATATGCACTACAAGAAAATTTATATTATCAACAATTAAAATTCGTCGATAATAATAATCCGTCGGTAAATCAAAATTATCGACGATAAAAATTTGTTGGTAAATCTCTTGTTTGTGAATTTTATTGACAGAATAGAAATTTCATTGGTAATTATCGACAGAATAGTCTGTTAGAAAAAATCGTTGGTAATTACTGAAAAAATAGTGCGAACTAGTTCATCTTCTTCCTATTCCCTCTGTCTTCTTCTTTTTAGGGTTTATTTTTTCATTTTTCGTTCTTCCAAAACCTCGTGAACTCCACCATGGTAAATCTGTCGCTGCCATTGCCACCGTCGTCGGTTCCTCTCTTCCTTCTCCTTCCCCACCTCTTTCTCTCACTCTTTCTTCTTTCTTCCTCTTTTCCTTTTTCTGCTCAACCACCCTTGTAGTGCCACCACCGTGTCTCTGTTACACCATCGTCGCACAATCACCATGTTGCCGCCTTGCCACCGTTGCATGTTCGACGTCTCCTATTCATTTTCCTTATTTTTTTTTTCTTCTTCTTCTTTCTTCTCTCCTTTTTCTCTTCTTCCCGTATTTTTCTTCTTCGTCTTCTTTTTATTCTCTTCTCTGACTCATCCTCTTAAGGTGAGTTTTGGACAAAAAAATTTTTTCTCATTTTATCGACGGCTTGATTTATTGGTAAATTCGTCAGTAACAAAATTTTTAAATTATCAATAGATTTTATCTGTGAATTTTAAGTTATGTAATTATTTATGAATTTTATCGACAAATTTTTTCGTCGGTGATTGAAATCTGTGTTATCGATGAATTTTACAAATGAATTTTTTCTTCGATAATTGAATTTGTATTATCAACGATTTTTTTCGTCAAAAATTAAAACAAATTTTCTCGTCGATGATTAAAATATTAAATCCGTTAATAAATTTTATCGGTAATTCTATAATTTTTTGTTGTGATATTCATATCTCTTAAAAATATTTTCTTAACGATTACGTATATATTATAATATGGATATTATAATGTAGATAATTATATCTATTGTATTTACATGTATTATCCGTATTAATCAAAATCATTTTGATAAATCAACTTAATATTTTTTTAAATTAAACATAAATAAATACTATTATAGATAATTGCGGAAAACAAACCATGAGCAAACTCCTCCGTGATTTTTCTTAGTATTATCCAAAAACTTCTCCTTAAAATTAATTAAAAGAAAAATATTAATTTAACCTAAAAATTGAGAGAAACTTTCAATATTATCTATCATTGTGCTTGTTGAGAATATTACTTAATATCTTTTTTATTTAAATTAGTTTTCAGAAAATATTTCAGTTTTAGAGATATGTTTCAGTTTTAGAAATTAGTTATTATTTTAGATTTGGAGTGAGATATTCTAAATATTTTATACTTGATATTTGTTATATTTTGCTCTATATATAGAGTATATCAATAAAATACAAAAACATGTTCCTCCGTATAACATATCACATATATCTCTCATATATC
>Ga0209589_1011616_pt1 | contig 12316 bp, 2 predicted proteins | sample CowpeawhiteBW_FD_187525 | JGI IMG/M metagenome (GOLD analysis project Ga0209589, IMG submission 187525) | Root nodule microbial communities of legume samples collected from California USA - Cow pea white BW (SPAdes) (version 2) | ecosystem: Host-associated > Plants > Roots > Nodule | place: USA...
TAATTAACCTACAAAGCAAATAAACATAGATTAGCATGTTGGCTTAAGTCAAGTCAACTATAGTCAACAAGTCAAACCTAGTCAAAGGTCAACAAGTCAACTAAAGTTGATTCAACTAAGTCAACTTAGGGAATCAAAAATAGCAAACACAAATGAAAGGGATGAAGGATTAGTGAACTTCCTTTCTAAACATGCTTAGTCTTCTTAAGCATTTGCCTCCATCCTTGGTTGGGGTCAATCCTTCATCATCCATGATTCACCTCCCGTTTCTGGCAGACGTTGTAGAGTGCCATGGGCAGCAGACTGACTATGAGCTCAGCTTACCACCCCCAGATGGATGGCTAGTCCGAGAGGACAATACAGCCTCTTGAGGACCTTTTATGGACGTGAGTGTTGGATCATCTTGGTGCATGGGACGAGGTCCTGCCTTTGGTGGAGTTTACCTATAATAACAGTTTCCATGCAAGCATTGGCATGGCGCCATAGGAAGCTCTCTATGGCAGGAAATGCAGGACTCCCTTGTGCTAGTACCAAGATGGAGAGTCAGTGGTTGTAGGACCAGAGTTGTTGAGGCAAACTACAGAAAAGGTTAAGTTAATACAAAAAATGATGAAGGCATCTCAGAGCAGACATAAATCCTATGCTGATCAGAGCAGAAGACATTTGGAGTTTGTAGTGGGAGATCATGTTTTCTTGAGGATTACCCCAACCACTGGTGTGGGGAGGGCTATTCGCTCAAGGAAGCTATCTCCTAAGTTCCTCGGTCCATATCAGATCTTGAGGAAGATTAGACCAGTGGCTTATGAGATCGCTTTACCTCCTCAGTTGTCCTACCTTCACTCTGTATTCCATGTCTCTTAGCTCAGAAAATATGTGTCTAATCCCTCTCATGTGCTCGAAGCAGAAGATCTGCAGGTCAGAGCAGATCTCTCAGTGGAGGTTCAACCGGTTAGTCTTGGTGATAGTCAGACAAGACAACGCAAGGGGAAGTTTGTCAGTCTAGTCCAGGTCATCTAGGATAAGAGAACGAGGGATTCCACGTGGGAACTTAAAGAGGAAGTGAAGGAATCGTATCCACACCTATTCTGTGGTGAGTCTTAATTTTCGGGACGAAAATTTTTGTTGTTGGGGAGATTGTGAGAACCAATTTTATTCCCTTAATCTTTCTTCTCTCTGCCACCCACACCACAAGACAGCATAACACTTCACTTGCACCCTTCTCCCTCTCCTCTTTCTCTGCCTTCTCTCTACCAAAAATCTGAATCACTCTCCCTCTGTTGCAGAATCCAAACCTAAGGCCAGTTCAGGATCTCCCCTCTTAGCTACAATTCATCCTTTTCCTCCATGTAAGTTACTCCCAACCTTTACATTTCTCTTTAATTCGAAATTTGTAAAACCCCATTCCTGCTGAGTTAATTTGGGAACCATTCTCATACTTTGAACCTGCATTTCCAGCTCACTAGATTGTACAACTGAAGTGCTCTTGGGTGGGAGGATTCTAGCTAGTTAGAAATATATAGAGGTAAGGGAAGCTAACCTCTCTTCGTAAATTGTATAGAAAATTCGTGGATGAGCTTGAATTACGTGTTTGATTGATGAATTGGTGTTTGAATTACATGATTTGGTGAATAATTGTTTTGTGCTTGAGGAAAACTGGTCCACTACATGTGGGAACATGCTCGTGACCTGGTATTTTCGCCTAGGCGAGTGACGCTCGCCTGAGCGAAAACACCAGGAGACGCACCTCTGATCCTGCACGAAGTCTCGCCTAGGCGAGCTAGAGTCGCCTGAGCGAGAGACGATCTCGTCTAGGCGAACCAGCCTAGCTTGAGCGAGAGTTCGCCCAGGTTTTCTTTTTTTGCCACTGTTAGTGTCTTGCCTGAGCGAGATGACCTCTCGCCTAGGCTAGACTTTTTAGCTTGAGCAAGAGGTACTGCAGTAGGGGTGTTCTAGTTCTGTTTTCATTAGTGAGAATGCATGTTTTAATGTAGCCTTGTGCAAATTAGATCCTGTATGGTTGAAATGTCACTATTGATGTATTGTATGACGAAATTGGATGAATATAAATTATGAGAAATTGAGGTTGAAATGGAATTTCAAGGGAAATTCAAGTGGAATTGTAGTGTGTGTAAGGATGTGAGGAATCTATAATGGTTTGCATCCTGAAAATCCAATAATCATTCAACCTTAGATAGAGCAGAATGGATTATGTCGTGAGGAGTAGCAGGAGGTCCTCGTCGTTGGAATTGATCCAGTTCTAGACGTGAAGGGGACTTACCCTAGGAACGGTCGGGTGAATACTCCATGTGTCTGGGAACCGTTGCAGGTGCAAGCCACCAATTTGAGTATTGACCAGAGGGTTTCCTATGAAATTTTGAGCAATTTTTATGTTAAAAATATGAATTATTTAATTCGTAAATAGTAAAAAGTAGGAAAAAATTGAAAAATTGTTACCTGGAGATTGAATTTCTTTTAATTTCAGAAATAAACCCATATGAGTATCTGCCAACCTCCTTGTTAGGAAATTTTGAGATATTTTTATACAGAATTTCAATTATTTGAATTGTAAATAGTTAAAAATAGTAAAAAGAATTAAAAAAGTGTTTCGAGGAGATGAAATTTGTCAAATTAAAAAAATGTTACCGTGAGATGAAATTTGTCGAATTTAAGAGCACAAATCCTATCCTAGTATTGGCCAACAAGTTTGTTGCGAAATTTTTTGTAATTTGTATACATAAAATATCAATTATTTAAATTATAAATAGTAAAAGTTAGTAAAAAAAATTAAAAAGAGTCACAAAAGAAGACATTTTTGAAATTTCATAACACTAATAATCCCCTTTGAGTATTGACTAAAGGGTTTCTAGTTAAATGTTGAACAACTTTTACGTAGAAAATATGAATTATTTAAACTGTAAATAGTAAAAAGTAGTAAAAAAAAATTAAAAATTGTTACCTAGAGATAGAGTCTTTTTAATTTTAGAAACTAATCCTATCTGAGTATCCGCCAACCTCATTGTTATGAACTTTTGTACAATTTTTAAACATCAAATGTTAATTATTGGGATTGTAAATATTTAAAAATAGTAAAAAGAATTAAAAAAGTATTAGGAGGAGATGGAATTTGTTAAATTTAAGAACGCAACTCCTATCCTAGTATTTGTCAACTTGTTTCTTGTGAAATTTTTACAATTTTTATATGTAAAATATCAATTATCTAAATTATAAACAGTAAAAATTATTAAAAAAATTAAAAATGTGTCACAAAAAGAAGAAATTTTTCAAATTTCTTAACACCAATAATCCCCTTTGTGTATTGGCCAACAAATTTCTTGTAAAATTTTGAGCAATTTTCATGTAGAAAATATGAATCATTTAAATTGTAAATTGTAAATAGTAAAAAGTAGTAAGAAAAAATTGAAAACTTGTTACCTAGAGATTCAATTTTTTAAATTTCTAAAACTAATCCCATTTGAGTATCCGCCAACCTGTTTGTCATGAAATTTTGAGCATTTTTTATACCTAAAATATCAATTATTTAAATTGTAAATAGTGATAAACAACAAAAAGAATTAAAAAAATGTTACCGTCATATGGAATTTGTCGAATTTAAGAGCACAAATCCTATCCTAGTATTGGTCAACAAGTTTCTTGTGAAATTTTTTGCAATTTGTATATATAAAATATCAATTATTTAAATTGTAAATAGTAAAAGTCAGTAAAAAAATTAAAAAAAGTCACAAAAGAAGAAATTTTTCAAATTTCATATCACTAATAATCCCCTATGAGTATTGACCAGAGGGTTTCTAATGACATGTTGAACAATATTTATGTAGAAAATATGAATTATTTAAACTGTAAATAGTAAATAGTAAAAAGTAGTAAGAAAAAATTGAAAACTTGTTACCTAGAGATTCAATTTTTTAAATTTCTAAAACTAATCCCATTTGAGTATCCGTCAACCTGTTGGTCATGAAATTTTAAGCATTTTTTATACCGAAAATATCAATTATTTAATTTGTAAATAGTTAAAAATAACAAAAAGAATTAAAAAAAATGTTACCGTGATATGCAATTTGTCGAATTTAAGAGCACAAATCCTATCCTAGTATTGGTCAAAAAGTTTCTTGTGAAATTTTTTGCAATTTGTATATATAAAATATCAATTATTTAAATTGTAAATAGTAAAAGTCAGTAAAAAAATTAAAAAAAGTCACAAAAAAAGAAATTTTTCAAATTTCATATCACTAATAATCCCCTATGAGTATTGACCAGAGGGTTTCTAATGACATGTTGAACAATATTTATGTAGAAAATATGAATTATTTAACTGTAAATAGTAAAAAGTGGTAAAACAATTTACAAATTGTTACCTAGAGATATAGGTTTTTTAATTTCAGAAACTAATCCCATCTGAGTATCCGCCAACCTGTTTGTTATGAACTTTTGTGCAATTTTTATACATAAAATATCAATTATTGGAATTGTGAATAGTTAAAAAGAGTAAAAAGAATTAAAAAAGTGTTAGGAGGAGATGGAATTTGTCAAATTTAGGAACACAACTTATATCCTAATATTTGTCAACCTTTTTCTTGTGATATTTTATACAATTTTTATATATAAAATATCAATTATTTAAATTGTAAATAGTAAAAATTAATAAAAATATTAAAAATGTGTCATAAAAAGAAGAAATTTGAAAATTTCTTAACACCAATAATCACCTTTGGGTATTGGCCAACAAATTTCTTGAAAAATTTTGAGCAATTTTTATGTACAAAATATGAATCATTTAAGTTCTAAATAGTAAAAAGTAGTAAGAAAAAATTCAAAACTTGTTACCTAGACATTCAATTTTTAAATTTCAGAAACTAATCCCATCCGAGTATCCGTCAACCTGTTGGTCATGAAATTTTAAGCATTTTTTATACCGAAAATATCAATTACTTAAATTGTAAATAGTTAAAAATAACAAAAAGAATGAAAAAAAATGTTACCGTGATATGCAATTTGTCGAATTTAATAGCACAAATCCTATCCTAGTATTGGTCAACAAGTTTCTTGTGAAATTTTTTACAATTTGTATATATAAAATATCAATTATTTAAATTGTAAATAGTAGAAGTCAGTAAAAGAGTTAAAAAAAGTCACAAAAGATGAAATTTTTCAAATTTCATATCACTAATAATCCCCTATGAGTATTGACCAGAGGGTTTCTAATGACATGTGGAATAATATTTATGTAGAAAATATGAATTATTTAAACTGTAAATAATAAAATGTAGTAAAACAATTTAAAAATTGTTACCTAGAGATAAAGTTTTTTTAATTTCAGAAACTAAACCCATCTGAGTATCCGCCAACCTGTTTGTTATGAACTTTTATGCAATTTTTATACATAAAATATCAATTATTTGAATTGTAAATAGTTAAAAAGAGTAAAAAGAATTAAAAAAGTGTTAGGAGGAGATGGAATTTGTCAAATTTAAGAACATAACTCCTATCCTAGTATTTGTCAACTTGTTTCTTGTGAATTTTTTCCAACTTTTATATATAAAATATCAATTATCTAAATAGTAAATAGTAAAAATTATTAAAAAAAATTAAAAAAGTGTCACAAAAAGAAGAAATTTTTCAAATTTCTTATCACCAATAATCCCCTTTGTGTATTGGCCAACAAATTTCTTGTAAAATTTTGAGCAATTTTTATGTAGAAAATATGAATTATTTAAATTGTCAATAGTAAAACGTCGTAAGAAAAAATTGAAAACTTGTTACCTAGAGATTGAATTTTTTAAATTTCAGAAACTAATCCCATGTGAGTATCCGCCAACCTGTTTGTCTTGAAATTTTGAGCATTTTTTATACATAAAATATCAATTATTTAAATTGTAAATAGTTAAAAACAAGAAAAACAATTAAAAAAATGTTACCGTGATATGAAATTTATCGAATTTAAGAGCACAAATCCTATCCTAGTATTGGTCAACAAGTTTCTTGTGAAATTTTTTGCGATTTGTATATTTAAAATATCAATTATTTAAATTCTAAATAGTAAAAGTTAGTAAAAAAATTAAAAAAGGTTACAAAAGAAGAAATTTTTCAAATTTCATATCACTAATAATCCCCTTTGAGTATTGACCAGAGGGTTTCTAAAGAAATGTTGAACAATTTTTATGTAGAAAATATGAATTATTTAAACTGTAAATAGTAAAAGGTAGTAAAACAATTTAAAAATTGTTACCTAGATATAAAGTTTTTTTAATTTCAGAAACTAGTCCCATCTGAGTATCCCCCAACCTGTTTGTTATGAACTTTTGTGCAATTTTTATACATAAAATGTCAATTATTTGAATTGTTAATGGTTTAAAATAATAAAAAGAATTAAAAAAATGTTAGGAGGAGATGGAATTTGTCAAATTTAAGAACACAACTTATATCCTAATATTTGTTAACCTTTTCTTGTGAAATTTTTTACAAATTTTATATATAAAATATCAATTATTTAAATTGTAAATAGTAAAAATTATTAAAAAAATTAAAAATGTGTCATAAAAAGAAGAAATTTTTCAAATATCATATCATTAATAATCCCCTTTGAGTATTGAGTAGAGGGTTTCTAATGAAATGTTGAACAATTTTTATGTAGAAAATATGAATTATTTAAACTGTAAAGAGTAAAAAGTGGTAAAACAATTTAAAAATTGTTACCTAGAGATAAATTTTTTTAGTTTCAGAAACTAATCCCATCTGAGTATCCGCCAACCTGTTTGTTATGAACTTTTGTGCAATTTTTATACATAAAATGTCAATTATTGGAATTGTAAATAGTTAAAAAGAGTAAAAAGAATTAAAAAAGTGTTAGCAGGAGATGAAATTTGTCAAATTTAAGAACACAACTCCTATCCTAGTATTTGTCAACTTGTTTCTTGTGAATTTTTTTCCAATTGTTATATATAAAATATCAATTATCTAAATAGTAAATAGTAAAAATTATTAAGAAAAAATTATAAAAAGTGTCACAAAAAGAAGAAATTTTTCAAATTTCTTATCACCAATAATACCCCTTTGTGTATTGGCCAACAAATTTCTTGTAAAATTTTGAGCAACTTTTATGTAGAAAATATGAATTATTTAAATTGTCAATAGTAAAAAGTTGTAAGAAAAAATTGAAAACTTGTTACCAAGAGATTCAATTTTTTAATTTTTGAGAAACTAATCCCATCTAAGTATCCGCCAACCTGTTTGTCATTAAATTTTGAGCATTTTTTATACACAAAATATCAATTATTTAAATTGTAAATTGTTAAAAACAACAAAAAGAACTAAAAAAATGTTATCGTGATATGAAATTTGTCAAATTTAAGAGCACAAATCCTATCCTAGTATTGGTCAACAAGTTTCTTGTGCAATTTTTTGCGATTTGTATATTTAAAATATCAATTATATAAGTTGTAAATAGTAAAAGTCAGTAAAAAAATTAAAAAAAGTCACAATAGAAGAAATTTTTGAAATTTCATAACACCAATAATCCAATTTGAGTATTGACCAGAGGGTTTCCTATGAAATTTTGAGCAATGTTTATGTAGAAAATATGAATAATTTAAACTGTAAATAGTAAAAAGTAGTAAGAAAAAATTGAAAACTTGTTACCTAAAGATTCAATTTTTTAAATTTCAGAAATTAATCCCATCTGAGTATCCGTCAACCTGTTTGTCATGAAATTTTGAGCATTTTTTATACCTAAAATATCAATTATTTAAATTGTAAATAGCTAAAAACAAGACAAAGAATTAAAAAAAATGTCACCGTGATATGGAATTTGTCAAATTTAAGAGCTCAAATCCTATCCTAGTACTGGTCAACAAGTTTCTTGTGAAATTTTTTGCAGTTTGAATATATAAAATATTAATTATTTAAATTGTAAATAGTAAAAGTTAGTAAAAAAATTAGAAAAAGGCACAAAAGAAGAAATTTTTCAAATTTCATATCACTAATAATCCCCTTTAGTATTGACCAAAGGGTTTCTAATGAAATGTTGAACAATTTTTATGTACAAAATATGAATTATTTAAACTGTAAATAGTAAAAAGTAGTAAAAAAATTTAAAAATTGTTACCTAGATATAAAGTTTTTTTAATTTCAAAAACTAATCCCGTCTGAGTATCATCCAACCTGTTTGTTATGAACTTTTGTGCAATTTTTATACATAAAATGTAAATTATTTGAATTGTAAATAGTTAAAAAGAGTAAAAAGAATTAAAAAAGTGGTAGGAGCAGATGGAATTTGTCAAATTTAAGAAAACAACTCCGATCCTAGTATTTGTCAACTTGTATCTTGTGATTTTTTTTCCAATTTTTATATATAAAATATCAATTATCTAAATTGTAAATTGTAAAAAGTATTAAAAAAATTAAAAAAGTGTCACAAAAAGAAGAAATTTTTGAAATTTCATAACACCAATAATCCAATTTAGTATTGACCAGAGGGTTTCATATGAAATTTTGAGCAATTTTTATGTAGAAAATATGAATCATTTAAATTGTAAGTAATAAAAAGTAGTAAGAAAAAATTGAAAACTTGTTACCTAGAGATTCAATTTTTTAAATTTCAAAATCTAATCCCATCTGAGTATCCGTCAACCTGTTTGTCATGATATTTTGAGCATTTTTTATACCTAAAATATCAATTATTTAAATTGTAAATAGGTAAAAACAAGATAAAGAATTAAAAAAATGGTACCGTGATATGAAATTTGTCGAATTTAAGAGCACAAATCCTATCCTAGTATTGTTTCAAAAAGTTTCTTGTGAAATTTTTTGCAATTTGTATATATAAAATATCAATTATTTAAATTGTAAATAGTAAAAGTCAGTAAAAAAATTAAAAAAAAAGTCAGAAAAGAAGAAATTTTTCAAATTTCATATCACTAATAATCCCCTTTGAGTATTGACCAGAGGGTTTCTAATGAAATATTGAACAATTTTTATGTAGAAAATATTAATTATTTAAACTGTAAATAGTAAAAAGTACTAAAAAAATTTAAAAAAGTGTTACGTAGAGATAATTTTTTTTTTAATTTCAGAAACTAATCCCATCTGAGTATCTGCCAACCTGTTTGTTATGAAGTTTTGTGCAATTTTTATACATAAAATGTCAATTATTGGAATTGTAAATAGTTAAAAAGAGTAAAAGAATTAAAAAAGTGTTAGGAGGAGATGGAATTTGTCAAATTTAAGAACACAACTCCTATCCTAGTATTTGTCAACTTGTTTCTTGTGAAATTTTCTACAATTTTTATATATAAAATATCAATTATCTAAATTATAAATAGTAAAAATTATTAAACAAATTAAAAAAGTGTCACAGAAAGAAGAAAATTTCCAAATTTCTTAACACCAATAATCCCCTTTGTGTATTGGCAAAGAAATTTCTTGGAAAATTTTGAGCAATTTTTATGTAGAAAATATGAATTATTTAATTTGGCAATAGTAAAAAGTCGTAAGAAAAAATTGAAAACTTGTTACCTAGAGATTCAATTTTTTAAATTTCAGAAACTAATCCCATATGAGTATCCGCCAACCTGTTTGTCATGAAATTTTGAGCATTTTTTATACATAAAATATCAATTATTTAAATTGTAAATAGTTAAAAACAAGAAAAAGAATTAAAAAAATGTTACCGTGATATGGAATTTATCGAATATAAGAGCACAAATCCTATCCTAGTATTGGTCAACAAGTTTCTTGTGAATTTTTTTGCAATTTGTATATATAAAATATCAATTATTTAAATTGTAAATAGTAAAAGTCAGTAAAAAAATTAAAAAAGTCAAAAAAGAAGAAATTTTTCAAATTTCATATATTTAATAATCCCCTTTGAGTATTGACCAGAGGGTTTCTAATGAAATGTTGAACAATTTTTATATAGAAAATATGAATTGTTTAAACTGTAATTAATAAAAACTAGTAAAAAAAATTTAAAAATTGTTACCTAGATATAGAGTTTGTTTAATTTCAGAAACTAATTCCATTTGAGTTTGTGCCAACCTGTTTGTTATGACCTTTTGTGCAATTTTTATACATAAAATGTCAAATATTTGAATTTTAAATGGTTAAAAATAGTAAAAAGAATTAAAAAAATGTTAGGAGGAGATGGAATTTGTCAAATTTAAGAACACAACTTGTATCCTAATATTTGTCAACTTGTTTCTTGTGAAATTTTTTACAATTTTTATATATAAAATATCAATTATCTAAATTGTAAATAGTAAAATTTATTAAAAAAAATTAGAAAAAGTGTCACAAAAAGAAGAAAATTTTCAAATTTCTTAACACCAATAATCCCCGTTGTGTATTGGCCAACAAATTGCTTCTAAAATTTTGAGCAATTTTTATGTAGAAAATATGAATTATTTAAATTATAAATAGTAAAAAGTAGTAAGAAAAAATTGAAAAATAGTTACCTAGAGATTTGATGAGTGCGTATTTTTGGCCTCATTTAATGTTTAATTCTGGGTATTTAATTGAATTTGTGTAATTGATTTAATTGTTTAATTGATTTAATTGGGATTTCCTATAATGGGGTTTATTGAGCATCAGATACAAAAACATGTTAAAAATAGTTTTTTAGTTGCATAAATGTTTTTTGGATATTTTGAGGTGTGTTAGTGCAGGTGCAACTAAGTTGAGCTCATGGAGGTGTGGAAATAAATTGCTTAAAGCTTCATGAAACCTTAAAGATAAACCCAAGAATAGGAAATTATCAAAATCTTAAAAATCCAAGCCAAGCATTCCATGAAGACAGCAAGAAAAGCTTGAAAAAGTGAAGAAGTTTGGCTAAGCCAAGAAGAGAGCAACAAAAAAAATTGGACCTTGCAGTTTTCTTTATCTTTATGATAGAAAATAATTTGGGAAAAATACATCTTTAGATATTTTATTTGATATTTTAAATAATTATCTTATTTAATTATATCATAAAATATTAAAAGATAATGTAAGGCCCATTAAAATTGGCTTTATTACTTTCTGCCCTAAAGTGAAGGGCTGCCCCTTGTGTTTGGGCCTAGAGCTGGCCCAATTGATAAAACCTACTCCAGTTACCGTAATGCTTCCACTGCCTTGAATTCACAGACTTGCAGCCGTTTCCCTCACTGGTGCACTAGAGCTCTGCTAGGGTTAGCTTTGCCGTCTCGAACCAGTCCGCTCAAGGCTCAAGTACTACTTTCTGCTCCATTTTCCAGGTCTGTCTCTCGAGCTGCTGTGCTTCGTGGTCCAGTGTCGAGGTCTCGTACAAGCCATTTCCAAGTAGGGAAGCTAATACCTTACTCATATGTCCCATTTTCTTCATGGTGTGGCTGTCATTTCGAGTTTGTATGGAACAGCCACCCACTTTGGAGTTGAAACCTTTACCATCTCATTTGAAATATGTTTATCTTGAGAGGGATGGGAAACTCCCTGTTATTATATCTGCCTTGCTTACTAACGAGTAGGAACAAAAGCTATTGAAGGTTATCAAAGATCACAAGCGAGCAATAGGCTGGACTTTGGTAGATATTCTTGGTATTAGTCATTCTTTGTGCATGCACATAATACTCTTGGATGAGGATGCTAAGCCAGTAAGGCAAGCTCAAAGGAGACTGAATCCTCAGCTGATGGACGTTGTGAAGAAAGAAGTCACCAAGTTGCTACAAGCAGGTATTATATATCCTATTTCTGACAGCACTTGGGTGAGTCCTGTACATGTGGTCCCCAAGAAATATGGGATCACCGTGGTCAAGAATGAGAAGAACAAGTTGATTCCTACTCGTATTCAGAATAGCTAGAGGGTCTGTATTGATTATAGAAGACTAACACAACTTAGACACTTAGAACTCTCTGGTTTTGGCAGATACCGTCTCCACCACATCTCTCATTCTTTCTTTTATTTTCTTTCCTTCATATCATCATGTAGTCCATCAAATCCATGGAGGGCTAAGCTTTTAGGGTTGATTCCACTGTAATTTCTTAAATGGATTCTGAGGTTAGATGAATTTATGTGTTTGTTATTTTGATTATTGTTGTGGTTTTTGTTTATCTATGTCCTTTGCTTCTTAATCGAATAGAAAATAATGATTTTAAATCTACATGCATGCTAATCATATGAGTTAAAAGGTTTTTAAATTAAATTGAGACTTTACTTTGATTTTATTTAGAAACTTTCATTTGATTAAATAAGTTTTTGCCAATAATTGAGACTTTACTTTGATTAGTGGTAATTACTTTAACTAAAATTAGTCAAGACTTTACTTTGATTAATTAAGTTTTCTATTTGGTG
>Ga0209589_1011618_pt1 | contig 12313 bp, 4 predicted proteins | sample CowpeawhiteBW_FD_187525 | JGI IMG/M metagenome (GOLD analysis project Ga0209589, IMG submission 187525) | Root nodule microbial communities of legume samples collected from California USA - Cow pea white BW (SPAdes) (version 2) | ecosystem: Host-associated > Plants > Roots > Nodule | place: USA...
CAATCTGCTAGATTGTGGCGTCCTCCATCTCTGTCTTATTCCGCGTTCTTCTCTGATTTATTCGTGTCGTGCCTCTTGAGGATTCAAATTCAGAAACGATCATACTCTTTCCTGGATAGGATCGTATCAACATTTTCCTTTTTCATACGTATTCTTCCTATTTTGTTATTGTTTGAATAAAAAAATTTCAAAGCGTGTAGAATGAAGAAATTTAAGATGTTAATTGGACTGGTCTTTTCTTTTTGGACTGCCTTCACTGTGCTTGGGAATTTTAAATTTATACACTCTCACCCTGAGGAGAACATGTAATTAAAATTAATGCAATGATGGATGTAGCTATAACTAGATTAATGTGAACTGATGAAACGAATTGAGAAATTGATGAAACTAAATTATCTAATGTGTTATTTTACTAGAAATTGATCTTACCTATGTCTTAGAAGTGTTATTTTTCCAACATTGTTCTATTGTTACGTATTCATAATGGATTAAACTGTATGAGATTGTCATTCTTTATGATTTTTTTTTTCAGGTTGAGGTTCACTTTAGAGTTGTATATATTGTTAGTGGCTTCATTTGCATGCTACTCTTTTTTGTAAGTACACGAACTCTTAGCTTTTGGAAATATTATGTCTAACTGCTTCAGCAATCTGAATAGTTTTATGCATTGTGCATCATAGTTAAATGATAGATTGATGTGTATTGGGGGTAGCAAGAGCTTAGAGGCTTATTCTTGCAAGATTGATGTGTATTGCGACCTTTCTTCTACTAGATTTGGTGTTGGTCCTAACCCTTTGAGGGGTTTTATGTAGGAATAGTTGTAGATTTGCAAATGGTTCTCCTTCTTAGAGATTTAAGGAAAGAGGCTTTCAAGAATTTCAGTATAAAGAATGAATTTTGTAACAGTTGTCATTTGTTATTTAGAGGTGACAAAACGGGTCAGTCTGACCCGTTTTAGCTCAGTCCGTCAAAAATGGGTCGAACCGAGCTAGCTTGTCAAACAAAAACGAACCAATAATCATAACACACCCTATAAATTAATATTAAAAGCATATTTAATCAAATAAATTTATTTTTAATTAATTAATGTTTTTAATTAGATAGATTAAAATAATTATTATGTTTACATTTAAATTACTCAATAAAAATAACAAATAATTGAAACTTAATTTGTAGATGCTAATGATTTAAATTACCATATTATTATATATTTACACATTTAAAAAATATAATATAAAAAATTAATTTTTTTAATATTTTTATTTTATTTTATTTTTAAAAAACGAGTCAACTGATCGGGACGAGCTTACCTGTATTTTGGCCTATCAAATTAACGGGTTGAACGGGATAGACTAGAATAGGTTGACAGATTAAAATCTTCAACCCAACATGTCCCTTTTAACATGGGCTGGCCTGTTGGGCTCAGCCTATTTTGCCAACATTACCAACGTTTAAAATATTTTGTTACAAACTATGTTTGACATGTGTAATTTTGACAATTATTTTAATTGTTAGAAATTTTATTTATCACGATTTTTAACTCCTGAAGATTGTAATTTTAATATTCCCAAATATCATTATCTTTTGTAATGATATAATTTTCACAATTTATTCGTTATCTTAGTCTAGTAAAATATAGTTGTCCTTTTAAACTATCTATGTATCAATGTACTGTTGGAAAGCTGTCTTCTTAAATAGAAATTTCCAAATAATTTAACATTTTAGAACAAGAATTAATGAAATTATTAAAAGTAATAAATGTAATATTTATGATAAAATCAATACTATAGTATTGTCGCAACGGAGATAAATATTCCGACCATACATAACAGTTTTCTGAAGGACAAAAGGTTTAACGTCAAATTAATTTTTTGAAAAATAAAAATACTTAATAGGAAAAAAATATCTAATAATAAAACGACCGAATATTATATAATATAATATAAGATAAGATGTATAAAAAAAATAATTATGACTTACCTGTCTCTAAGTATTTGAAAATGTAATTATATTTATAATTAATTAGGGACTTTTTTTATTGACACGTGTATACGAGTATTAAACCCTCACGTGATCGCACTGTGTGCAACGAATCATGCAAAAATAGGAGAATAATTAATAAAATTAGAAATATGTTTAATTAGAGATTAGAAAACATATTCAAGAAATATGTTATGATAAACATCAATAAAATCTTCCATAACTGCTACCAGGTCCACCAAATCATTCATTCCAAACTCTCATCTTCTATTTGTTTTATCTCTCTTTATCATAAACAATCAATCCAATTAAAATATCTTTGAAGTTCATACAGTTTTAAATAATACTTTTAATTCAATTTCAAATCAAATATGTTTTCAAAGACATGTTTTACGTTTTTAAATAAATATCTTTTAATACCATATACATTTTGGAAAAAACAATCAAAACATTAATATCAAATTATTTGTTTCGAATAAAATAAAAAAAAGTAATTTTTATATTAATTTTTAAAAAATAAATTGCAAGTTAAGAAAATAAATTAAATATTATACGTATATAATTTATAAATAATTATTTTTTTATAATAATCAAAAAAAATTATTTTATTAAATTTTATATAGTTACTATCATTTTTGTCAGAAGTAGATTGCTATGAATAGTAACTATCCTAAGAAATTTAAGCCTTATATATTCATTTCAACGTCAAAGAAAAGAAGCAACGAAAATTAAACGAAGTGCACATTTTCTTGCCTAATTTTTTCTATAACTTGTTAAGTAAGTAATAGAAAATTGGTAAATTAATTAAAATATATAATAAATTTTTAAATTCATTAATTTCAATTTTAATTATTTTTATGAAAAAATGATGAAAACTCTAATTGAAGCTCCACCGTAATTTATATTCAAAATCAATTTAAAAACGTATTTAATTAAATAATATAATAATAATGTTTTAATATTATTAATTCAATTTATTTTAAAAATATTTATTCATTTTATGATTTTTTTTTTTTAACTTTTAGAAACAATAGAATAAAAAATCTGAGTTATTAAATGTTTTAACTAGACTTCTTTGTCAAAGAAATGTGTTCAATTAGAATAGAAGTGTTATTTTGGTAGATTTTTCATGTATAAGGTTAAAAGAACTTTTGTTTAAAACTGTCAGAATTTTTCGTGGTACACAAATAGATTAGTCATAATAACGAAAAGTATGACGGAAAAAATGAAGAGACATCCGTGTACGTTGTTTACTTACAGATAAATTTTGAAAAGAGACATGCGGATACAACGACATAAAATTGGTATATAAAATAAAATTTAAAAAAACATAAATTGGTCTTCAAGGATTTTTTTTTTTTTTTTTCATTAATCCAACAATAATCAAATTCAATTCTTCTACAATACTAATTTTATTCAACTAAACCAATACTTTAACCTAATTTCTGTCAATTAATTACTTTGTACTCTCAAATTTGATTTTCAAAGAAATAGGTATCTTAGAGATAAATAATTATATACCAGATATAGAAAGTTCAAAATAAATAAAAATATATCTATTCTTTCGAAGTGTATCTTTATATAATGAACATAAAAAGTATAAGTATTTACTAACAGATATTTTAAAAGATAACATTATAACACTTTCCAAATAAATGACAAGCTTGTAATCATTATACGATCAGATAAATTTAGCAGAAGAGCACAGAAAGAAATTGAAAAAACATAATCTATTCTTCAATTTTATTGAACAAATAGACATGTAATGCAGGGGAAATCAAATATCTGCATTCTTCTGCAGAATCAACAGCAGGCCCCCTAACCTAATCAAGAAAAGAGTACGGGAAAATTGGAGCTACAACTATATAAAAATGTACAGGGAGAGAATAAGTACAAATTAGAAACTCAACCTAAATCCACAAAAATGCTAAATTACAGATTACAATATTTCTAAGATTAATAATGTTAAAAGATGAAGCCACAGAAGCGGGCTAGCATGATGGGGGTTGAAGCTGCTTAAGCCTTCTGACAACTTGTTTCATAGTAGGTCTGGTAGAGAGAGAATCAACAGTGCAGACAATAGCCAAGTGAAGAACCTCTACCAAATCATCTCCAGGTCCTGCTTCCCATAACCCAGCAGTGAAGAACTCATTTGCCCTTCCTTGCTTCAGTAGCATGCATGCCCATGCCACTATGTTGAATCCATTTCCAAAAGAAGAAAATGAAGGGTCCAATGCCTTCTTGTCTGAGAGCAGCTCCAGAAGCACCACACCATAGCTATACACATCAGCCTTGTCAGAAACACGGCATGTCATGGCATATTCAGGAGCAACATACCCAAATGTTCCGGCTACACCAGTGGTGGCATGTGTCTCTGATGTTCCCAGAAGTCTAGCCAATCCAAAGTCCGATAGATAAGCATTGAAATCGTCATCTAACAAGATGTTGCTGGGCTTCACATCGCGGTGAAGAACTCGGGGAACACACTGATCATGCAGATAGGCGAGTGCACGGGCTATGTCCAATGCAATCTTGTGAAGAATCCTCCAATCCACGACCCTTGTGGACCTCTCTTGAATGAACTTTTCAAGATTCCCACCAGGCAAATAATTGTATATGAGAAACATCTCTGTCTCACATGCATGATAACCAATCAGAGTGACAAGATTAGGATGATGAAGCCTCCCAAGGGTTTTGGTTTCAGCATGGAATTGTTGAACACCTTGGAAACGTCCAACTGCCAGTCGTTTGACTGCCACCAGTACTCCTGGTGCTACCTCTGCCTTGTATGTTGCCCCAAAACCTCCACTCCCAATGCAGTTGCCAGCATTGAAATTTCCTGTGGCTTGAACAACACTTTCAAATGTCAACGGGACCCCGATATCAGTAAACACTGTAACTTCTTTTCTTGTAGAACCAACAACCCTGGACCCTGGCTTCCACTTCCGTGTGTAAAAGAATAGAACAATCAGGGCTATAAGTACCGAAACAATGGCTGAAGCAGAAGTTATAGATGCTATTTCAATAGAACTCAAGCCATTCCCACTGTCCTTGACAGGGGCTTGTTCTGCTGCTGCATTATAAGGGTTGCCATCAATAGGACCTAGTTGACTTCCTGATGGCACAGATAGAGAAACTCCACGGCAGGGACTTAGAAACGGATTCCCAACAGCACTACTGCATTTAATCAAGCCACTATTAGAAGGCAATGATCCAGATAAGTTGTTGAAAGACACATTGAATGCTGAGAGTGTAGTGACATATGCCAAACCACCAGGAATGTGACCAGAAAGATTGTTGTTATTGAGCAAAACATCAGTTAGATTTCTCATGTTCTCAATAGCCTTTGGAATCTCACCAGTAAGATAGTTTGAAGAAAGGTCCAAGATTTCCAAAGAGTACAACTGCCCCAGGCTGGTCGGAATTGAGCCATTTAACTTATTACCAGCCAAAGAAAGAAACTTCAGATTCTTTATCTGGCCAAGGCTGGTGGGTATCTGACCTTCTAACTGATTCTTACTGAGGTTCAACGATGCAAGGGAGACCATATTCCCTAAATCAACGGGAATTGGTCCTGCAAGCTGATTTCCAGACACATCCAAAAATTTCAATGATCTGCACATCCCACTGAGACTGGAAGGAATATGACCAGATATCCTATTATAACTGACATTTAGAAGCAATGCATCTAATCCATGACATTTCTCAAATAAATATGTAGGAAATGGTTCAGTAAGATTATTTTCACCGACCAGAAATGTGTAACTGCTCTGTTTCCCCAGCCTGTCCCTTGCCATAGGTAACGACAGAATGCCATTGAAGTTGTTTCGAGCAAAGTTGTGAGCAACCGAAATACCAACTCCCCCCATTGCTGTGAAAAGTGAATTCTCCCAAACCTTTGACAAAAAAAAGAATGCATATGGTGGAGAAACATTACCATCTTCAAACAGGTTGACATTCCAAGAAGGTTCAGGGGGACAAACAATATTGGAGAAATCAGGAATTGAACCAGATAACATGTTCCCGCTAACATCAAACGTGCTCATACAAGGAACGCGAAGTTCTTTAGAAAGAACCCCAGTAAGGTTGTTTCCACTCAAATCAAGAAAATGCAGCCTCTTGCAGACACCAAGCCGGTTCGGAAATTCCCCACTGAAAAAATTCTGAGCCAAATTTACCATCTCCAAGCTCTGACAACCACCCCAGTTCCCTTGAAAACTGCCTTCTAGATTTACCATGGGAGCCCATAATATCCTCAAGTTTGGAAGCGACAAAACCTCCACAGGCATTGACCCTTCAAAATAATTCAGCTCATCATTCACCGAACCCAATTTCCCAAAATCACCGGCGACATCCCCGCGTGGATCAAAGAGATTTGACAGCACAAGGACTGACAACTCCGAGCAATTCCCAAGCTCTCCAGGCACAGAACCACTGAGAGTGTTCCTGGACACATCCAACACCTCAAGGCTCTTGAGCTTCCCAAGCTCACCAGGAATACCCTCTTCCAACAAATTGGAATACAGCAAAAGCGTCCTCAACCTCTCACAATTCCCTAAACTCACCGGAATCCCTTGAACCAAAGAATTCCCCGACAAATCCAAATGCTCAAGCTTCCAACAATTCTCCCCAATCTCTCGCGGAACAACCCCACTAAACTGATTAAACGAAAGATACACCCCTCTAAGCCTCCCGACAAAACCAGGCACAGAACCATTCAATTCATTACCAGCCAAATTCAGAACCTCCAAACTCTCAAGAGACGCAATTGAACTAGGTACCTCCCCAATAATCCTATTAAACCCAAGATTCAGAACCCTCAACTTCCTCAAGCCGTTAATTCTCAAGGGAAGATAGCCACTTATCAAGTTCCCTTCTAAATCGAGAACCTCTAACTTTTCCATGCCCCAAATTGCTTCGGGGATTTCCCCCTCCAACGCGTTGAAGGGGAGAGACAAAACCCTAAGCTCCGTGAGCTCACTGATGAAATTGAAACCAACAGAAGAAACGTTTCCAAAGAGAGAACCTTTGCTACCTTTGCATGTTCGCCGAATTCCGAAACCGTAGAGGGGGAATTTAGAGGAATCGGAACACGGGTGCGAGGTTCGGTTGGCGCCGTTTCCGGTGACGTTGACGGCGACGACGCGGGAGTTCGCGTCGCAGAGGACGCCAGACCAGTAGCAGTGGCCGGAGTGAGAACCGTCGGAACCGTCGGCGGTGGTCCACGTGGAGAGAACGCCGGCGGGGTCGGACAACGACGCCTTCATACGGAGGAGCGCGGATTTGTCCGAATCGATCGCAACGGCGTCGTTCTGCGACGTTAAAAGGACCACGAAGACAAGGAAGAGAAATTGCATGAGGGAATTCCCTTTGATCACTGAACCACAATGAGAAGAAGAAGAAGGAGGATGAGGAGGAGAAGAAGAAGAAGAAGAGAAAGTGATAGTAAGAGAAGAAGCAGAAAACATCTGAGAGACAGAGAGAGAAGAATGAAGGTTGGTGTTGGAGTGAAGTTGAAGAGAAGGAGAAACGCTAATAAGAAGAAGTAAAGATGATGATGGAAACGATGGAGAAGAAGGAAGAACAAGACACAACTCAGAGCAGTTTCTCTTTGCGAAGCGCGTTCTTCTCCTTTTTCTTGTCTTTTTTAATGTAAAAAATATTTTCTTAAAATGTTTAATCTTATATGAATAATTATTCTATTAGATTCAATTTAGTTTTGATTTGTGTAATAGAAGTGTCATTTTTATTTAATTTATTGAACATGACAGATTTTTTTATCAAGACTAAAATTGATAATAAATTGTACAAGTGGCATTGTATTAGAATGTGTTACGTATCGTATATGTGGTTAATTAACGTTAATTTTTTAATTTAGGGAAAATTTTGCAATTAGGGAAATTTCTTTATTTTCGTCTTTCTTGAGTTTAGATTTGCAGAGGAAGCAGCTAATACTTGTCATTTCATCATTGGATTACAGTTGCACTCTTAATTTCAATATTCTAGTTAATCATCATCAACGTTGTGATGTTCTGCATGGTTTCTAAATTACTTCCATGATTTTGTGTAGTTTGTGTCTGTAGGTGGGGTTCAGTGGGGTATTAGTTTAGTTGGTTTGTTTGTCGGTTGTCGATATTGGTGTAATGGTTCCCATTATTTTATTTGTAATTGATTGTAGCAGTGGTCCCCCATTGTGTTAAAGTAGGCTTAATAATACATCTTTTTTATCTGTTTAATTTACTTTAGGTCAATGAGTGATGATAGGTTCAATGTTATTGTCCATCACGGTGGTGAAGTAGAGGCCCATGAAGAGGTTGCTGAAGTAGAGATTGGGGATAGCAGTGGTCTGAATAGTGATGTTGAAGTGGAAGGTGGAATTGAAGTGGACATCCTTTTCCAAATCATTAATATGCCTCATTTGTGTCATGATGATGACATCCTTTTCATCAACACCACCATTTGAAAAAGTTACAGCCCACGTTATTAGAACCACCACTCTGTAAATCAATAAACCAAAAATTAAAACCAATTTATTATTAACACAAAAATAAAAATAGATTGTACCCAAGATTTTCTACCAATATTCTTTGGAGTTCTTGTCATCCTCAAAGCATTCATCTCTCTGCAACTACAAATCGGGGTTAATTCGTTTCTCGTTGAACCACCAATAGTGCACGAAGTGATACAACACGGTTGCCTCCAACGATTACAACCAGAGGTAAAGGAAGAAGATTAGGACCGTAACATACCTATATAATGGGATTGCAGGAAGAAGAAGATTGAAGCAATACCAATTGGGAATGGAGGAACAAGATTGCCAAAACTCACCAACTGTCCAAACATTCCCTACCAAAACTCTATAGCTCACTTATTTATCCCCAAATATCTAATTAAGCCACCTATACAGTACACGTAATACACCCTAATACAAATCGTGCCACATGTACAATGCTCCGTTAATGATTTAAACGGCATTACAGAAAATGACCAAATAAAACACGAATTGCGAAAATGAGGACCATTCTAAACATTCGGTACGGTAAAAATGAGGACCATTTTAAACATTATGTGAAAATGAGAATCATTCGCAACAAACATTACGAAAATGAGGACCAAAAAGGTATTTAAACCTTAATTTTATTATCAAAACCAAATTTAATAAAAAAATAAAAATTTATTAAAATTAAATTTATTAATAAAGATGATAAGGCCAATGTAATTAACATGATGTTAAGTTTCATAAAAATCTTCTGATCAAAATCTAACAAAAATAATCAAATTATATTAATTTTTAAAAATTTAAAATTTAATTGCATCGATTCTTACAAATGAAAATAAAATTAAGATTATAAAAAATAAAAACATTATTATCAAATAAGTAATTAAACTTTAAAAAAATATCAGAACTTCAAAAAGAAAATTTTTATATCTCATTCATAAGAAAGTTTTTTTTTTATAAAAATTAAATATGTCCGGAATATATTGTAAAATTAGAAAGGGTCTTTCTTCTTAAATTTTAGTAAAATATTTTAATTTCTAAACTTTAAAAAATATATAAATGTAAATTTTTTTAATTATAAATAGTATTTCAAATTGATATTTAAATTATTTAACGTTTAATATTAACCCATTCAAACACAAATATCAATTCTGTAATATTATTTAAAATATAAAAATTATAATAATTAATTAAGAAAATTATATTTATTTACTTTAAAGTTAACGTTATAATTTTCTTGTGAAATCATAACGAAAATCACTTTCTTTTCACAGTATTTAACGAAAACTTTTTGTTTCTTCACACCTTATTTTCATGATTAAATCAAATTTTTATAGAAGTGGAAAGAAGTTTTGTTGCACACTGATTTTGCAACCTTTGTTTTGTATGATAGTTGTCTGATTCCACACTCAAATTTATAGGAAACCTTGCATGGTTGTCTATGCTTTCGTCACTTAGTGCATAGAAAGGTGTGTTTGAAATTAAAGTCCAATGATGTTTTGTTTGGAGTGTGGTTTGGATTCAAACTGCTTAGTTTAAAAGATGTATTTTTAACTCTAAATAATAACAAAAAAGGAAAAAAACCAAAATGTCTTCAGAAACTACTCCCGATGCACTTATAACGTAAATAACTCTAAACTAGTTTATTTATTGTGTCTTAATGATTTAAATTTAATTTTAATAGTCTCATTAATTACAAAGTGGGGTTAAAGACAATTTAAAATAAAAGTTTGAAAACAGATAAATATCTTAAATGTAATAATTAATCTTAATAATATTGTTTGAACAAATTTAAAATTGAACAAAGATAATTATTTAATTTACATTAATTATTGACAAAGAATATGTAATTTTGAGATAGAAAAATATAAATAAAATATATTTCTTATTTTGGATTTGAATGACTTCATGGATCACGATGAATCATCAAAACAATTATCGTAATCTATAAACAATGTTGAAACTTTGAATAAATTCTCTCACAATACATGTTTTGTTTCAGGTCATAATGTATTAATGTGTATAGTTTGATTCATATTTTACTACTATAGCAAAAAAAAGATTAAATACTAAATATTCAAAGGAAAATCTTATTACTTTGTAATAGTTTTCCTTCTTTGTACATAATCTTTTATAACAAAAATTAAAAATACATTAAATCTTTTAAAAGTTTTTCTTAATATAAATGCTTTAGGTTATTAGGTAAATAGAAAATTATCACCGGTACAGTTTTGACATTCTCTATCGCATTATATGCTTCGATTTTCATGAAATCGAAACATAACGTGATATTTTTGCAATTTTTACAATTCTTTTGACCTGAACTCTCTTATAACTCAAAGCTGAATGATTTAAAAGTAGTTATTTGAAAAGATAAACTTGAAAAGTTAAACAAGCTTTAATAAAGTCCAAAAAAGTTTATATGTATATATATCTTATTTATTTTTATATTAATTATTATGCAAAAGATTTTTAATATCTAATAATATTTAATGCAAAATTTATTAAAGTTGAGATGAGATGATATTAGGGTCTGCTCAAAGATAAAGTAAGTAAAATATCGTTTTAGATTTTCAGTAAAATAGTGCCTCATTTTTATTACTATTAATATTTCTCTATCAAATTAATTATAAAATTATTTTTAAGAAGAAAACCTCAATTTTTTTTTTGTACTAATGTAAATTTATTAAATTAATTATAAAATTATGTTTAAGAAAAAAGTATGAAAAACATATTTTATTATTAATATAACTCTATTAAATTAATTATTAGTTTATGTTTGGGAATAAAATTTAATTAAATTATTATTAGTAATTAATGAGTTAATACCTTTATTTAGTAAATTATTTTTTTTACGAGAAGGAGAATGATTAGTTGTCTTTATTCTCTTATAATCAATCTTGATTCTATTTTTCTTTTATCTTTTTATGTATCTATGACTTCTCTTATCTTCTTACTTTCACTACAAGAAAATTCTTCATTAATGACCAATTTTAGTGACAAAGAATAATTAGTCACTATAGTGACTAATTTAGATACCAATTTATAAACTAAAAATTATTGGTAACTAAAATAGTTTCAAAAAATTATAATTGGTCTCTAAATTGGTAACTAAAATAGTTTCTATTATGAATTGGTATCTAAATTGATCACTAACATTATCTACCTAGATTGATTTTGACTACCAAAATAATTGTTCTCTAAATTAGTCTCTAATTAAGAAATTGGTTTATAAATAGGTCTCTAAACATATTTTTTGGTCATAAAATTGGTCACTATTTGATAGTTTTTTTTTTATAGTGTTTCTTCTCTTCTAAGAGTCATTTTTGTAAGGTTTTGACATATTATTGAATCTCATATTATGCGTGTGTACCAATTCTTTCATCATCCTTTCTGGTTAGTATGTTTTTTCTTTATATTTGTGTTGTTGTTTGTATTGTGTTTTTTGTTTGTATTAGAATTATAAATTTGTTTCTTTTTCCCAATTTTGTTTTTCGATACTTTTCGAATAACAAATTTCGAGTGTTTTATTTGCATATATATTAACGAGAAACTGTAATTTTTTTACAAAACTATTAATTAAATTAGGATGTAGTCTTTTGGTAGATAATAGATTAATTGAAGAATAATTCAAAGTTGAATTTTTTGTAGAAAGACAATTCAAGTTTAGGAAAAAAAAAAGACTTACTATCGAGTTTGAGAAGAACATTGTTGTTGATTAAATGTATTTGAAATGTTTTTGATGATGTCCATAATAGCATGACAATGGTTAACATGACATAGCATGACAATGGTTAACATGACATGTGTATAAAATCCTGAATCTGTTAATCT
>Ga0209589_1011623_pt1 | contig 12303 bp, 6 predicted proteins | sample CowpeawhiteBW_FD_187525 | JGI IMG/M metagenome (GOLD analysis project Ga0209589, IMG submission 187525) | Root nodule microbial communities of legume samples collected from California USA - Cow pea white BW (SPAdes) (version 2) | ecosystem: Host-associated > Plants > Roots > Nodule | place: USA...
ATATATATATAAAAAAAAAAAAAAAAATATAGATATATATATATATATATATATATATATATATATATATATATATATATATATATCAATGAGATGTAACTATAAAATTATGATACAATGCATAGGGTTAAAAACAATCAAGAAAAAGAAAGAATTAATATCCCTTTATATTGTCATATATAAACGAAGACATGATCTAAAAACGGCATTGCTTTTGTGTGATAAAATTGAGTAGAGTTCATAGTTTTTTTATTAATATTATGTGATAAAGTTAGAGATATAAGAAGGAGAATGGTTGGTATGTGAAATGAATGCTTAGTGTGTTTTATTTGCATGTATTTACAAATTACATTATAAGAAAACTTTTAAATAGTAATCAATTTTAATGACCAACAATTATTAGTAACTATAATAACCAATTTAAATACCAATTTACAAAACTCAAAATTATTGGTTACTAAAATAGTTATTATTATAAATAAAAAATTATAATTGGTCACTAAATTGGTTTTTAATATTAGCTACCATGAATTTGGCTACCGAAGAAAATTGATCACTAAAAATTAGGTACCTAGATTTTGGCTACCAAAATGACTTACTTTCTAAATTGGTTTCTATTTAATCAGTGACCAATTATAATTTTTTATTTATAATAGTAACTATTTTAATAACCAATAATTTTTAATTTTGTAAATTAGTATCTAAATTGATCACTATAATGACTAACTATTTTTTGTTTCTAAAATTGGTTTCTAAATTTTCTTGTAATGATATGACTAATCATAGAGCTTTATTCTGATTAATTCATATTATATATTTTTTAGGAAGATAAATATATCAGTTTATTGATACAACCTTAATCATTTTTAGAAGGTGAGATCAAGTATTATATATTTGTTCTATTCATTTTTTAAGAGCATAGTCAAAAGCTCTAATATTGTGGTTGTTGAGAATAATTCAAATGTGAGTCAAAAGTCTCACGTGGAGTATAAAAGACAAAGTTAAATACTATATAAGACAAAAAAACACATAAATCTATTGTTAATATACCATATGAGAGATATGTTTGTCATTAATGTCATCACCTTAGTAGGAGGTAATATTTGTTAGTTGTTGTACATAAATATTTTGAGCCGAAACATCCTATTTGTTCTATTAATATTTTTATTATTATTGATAAAAAATATTTAGCTTTGCTAAGTATCCCGAATAAGGAAAAATATATAAGATGAGAGAGAGTAAAATAAATTTTTTTTCAGATATTTGATAATAATTTTAAAAAACGAGGGGACGTTATTTTTCAGCCTTATGTATAGCTAGGTCCACCAATTGTAGGGTTGATTGATGATGAGGATATGCTTATGTTAGCTTGTTAGGTGTCCTTTTGTATTCTGGATGTCACGAGTGCCCACTTGTGTTGTGTAGGATCAAAATTAGGAGTGAAGATGCTTTCTACTTGTGTGCCCGTGTGATCCCTTGTGAGAATCACGTGTTCTAGTCCCTACATGATTCCCCTTAACAACATCTCACCCTTCCCCCCAAACTCATTCCTAAATCATGTCCCTATCCACATCTTCATGAAAACACAACATCATAAGATCACCAAAAACAACAAAATATCACCACCACCCAACCTAATTTGTCTCCTTCTCATCAACCCCTTTAATCTTAATCATCTCACTATAAATTTCATTCAATATATATGTCATTGCTGATTCGATCTAATATCTCTTCGACATATTACATCAATGTATATTACATCAATGTATATTAAATCGGTTGCCGAATTATCTAATATATGCTCTGCAACCAATTTAATAAACTATTTTGTATCGGTAATACTTCCTTAAATTGGTTGTAGAATCTACGTTCCAGAACCGATCTAATATAATTACTGGTGATACTTCTTACTGCATCGATGCATTATTCGTGAATTATTGAACTGTCTTTCAAGTAATCAAATCCTTAAAACACGAATCTTCTTAACCCACATTGTGTAGTGTGATTCCTGGTTAATCTTACCTGATGTGTAACTTTTTCATTAAAACTTCTTGTCTGAGTAGTTTCTTCCTTATTATGCAAGTCTCTTTCACGTGTGTGTTCTTCCTTAAACAAAGTTTTGTTGTTTTGGTTGATTAGATTTGGATTTTGGCACTACTTATAATATATATGTACTTCCATTCTCACAAGAAACCATCACAATTTGTTTGTACTTCAATAGTGATCTAAAGTCTATCACTTAGTCATAGCAGAGACTTTGATGCCAGATATTAGAACATACTCTCTATCATGTCTACACTTTCTTTGTACCATAACAATAGGGTTTGTTAGTGAACACTTAACGGCTAATTTTTACATTACTATAAATAAATGGATATAAATCACTACAAAATCTCCATCAGTATGTGATAAACATGTTATATACAAAGGAAACCGAAATCATATATTTAACTCGAAATTTTAAAAAAAATAGGTATGAATATGATCATTCGCACTTTGTTTATCAAATTTATTTATTTTTATTCAATTTAATATTTCCTCGTTTACACTTGTCATTCTAGTATAAAGAAATGGCAATTTGAAGGTAAGTTCTTTTTGTAAATGATTAATCTTTGTCAAAAATTGTGATTTGCTGTTTTTAGTGGTGTCTCCTTATATTTTTTATTTACAAGACTTTAATCTGAAATTTACTTAAAATAGATAAATAAATAAAACCTGAATCACATTCACTCGAATCAAACCATTGTTAATATTTGCTAACAAATTTTCGTCAAACAAAGAGATCCTTGTGTGTGTGTGAATGAAAGTATAACACATATAACATTATTTCGCAGGTAAATATTTGTTTTTAATAACCTTTCATTCTAATCCTCAATATTAAAAAATTAATTTTTGTCACTTGAGTTGAGCTTCTAATTTTATAAAAAATTTATAAAATAAATTAGCACCGAATAATATTTTTTTGAAATTATCAATGTTATCGATATCAAAATTTGGTATTTTAATTATAATTAACATTGGAGATCCATGGACATTTTTTTACTAACAAATAAAAGGGTTAAAAAATAATTTAGACAAGTAGGGGCGTGGGACAAGAAATAATTTATTAAGATAGTCTCTAACCTGACTCTGATATCATGTTAAAAGTGGACTTTAAGTCTAATTCAATCTCACAAAACCGGCTTGTAAGGTGAGGATTACACCCACTTATATATTGTGAATTGGTATTATCTCTAATCGATGTAAGACTTTCAACATGTATTGAAAGTTTCGAGTTAACTTAAACTCAACCTTAAATGTTAACTTAATACAAGAACTTGTTCGGGTATCGTTGTTGTTGTTATTAAACTATTTTAGATATGTGTGAAAAATATTAGAAATTTGATGTTTGAAGTATTTGATTGTGAGCAGACGAAGAGAGTGTGTTGAAAACTGTTGTTGACCAATGATGAGAAAAAGTATAGAAATGGAAACTATCTTTATCTGATGAAGTAGTTTTTGAAGTCGAGTTTGACTAAAAGCATAGAAAGAAATTAATGTTGGTTGAGAGTGTAATGTGAGATAAGAAACAGGAGGAAAAGCACTGAAGAAACATTTTGATTAGGTTACTTTTAGAGTAGGGGACCCCAATTTGACTATCTCACTCAACTCTAACACCAACACCCTTAGTAGGGGCCTCACCCGCCAATCACTCTCCTAACTCAAAATGGAATTCTATTCCACTCTTCCCATACCTCACAATACTCTCTTCACATTAGTTATTAACTACAAACTCATTCATCATCTTCTTCCCACTTCAAAACCCGACCTCATGTTGGAAATTTCATTCGGAGAACTTCTACCGGAGACTTCCAACTTTTGAAATATATGGAGATTTTACATTGATTAAAAATAAGTTAGATTTACGGTATATAAATGACCGTAGACTTCACCTCACAAATCAATTTTATAAGGTTGAATTAAACTTAAAGTTATTTCTTAGTATCAAAGTCATTTGAAATCATTGTAACAAGATTTATTATTTGTTGGACATATCACGCCACTCACTATCACACCGATATCAAACCACTTATTGATGTTTGATTCCATATATGTTGTGTATATGTCTTAGCATGAGGGTTGAAAATTTCACATTGGTTAGAAATAAAACAAATTTAAAATATATAGATGAGTATATATCTCATTTTACAAGTCAGTTTTGTAGGATTATGAATCTTTTATATTTTTTTTATATATCTCTTAACTTTCCTATTCATATTTAACGTGAAATCTTGAACTCATTTGAATTCTTAATAGTTTTTCTCTCACGTGTGAATTAGGTTTTATCACAAATTTATATGATAATAAAACATATTTGTCCCATTCATTTACCTCAAATTTTAAGTTTTTTAGAATATTCTTATCTGTATACAAATCTCAAATAACAAAATATAAAAAATTTACACAAAACATATGCTTCTTACTTTTTTTTCTTCTTCACCAAAACTAACCAAACTCTAAGAATCATTTATATGTTTTTCTTTTGTTCTTTTCTACTCTAAGCACCATCTATATAATATATGTTTCGTTCACATAAAAAAAATTTTATCGACAAATAAATAGATATATCAATGATAAAACATTTAAGATGCTTTAAACCATTTAGATAAAAAAAAATACTTAGTTCATCGTGTACAACAAATCTAGACCTAAAACCTCAAGTGTATATATGGTCCCAGTCAAGAAGCCACTCCAAGTCATGTGAGGTAAGCATTACATTTTCTTTTTACTTAAGAATATTACCTTTTTGTAGAACTTAGTTCAGGTTTCACACTCACTTTACATTGTGCTTCTTTATGTTTCTTTCTCTCTCTTTCATTTGGAAAATATTGTATGTTAAAGTGCACTTTATTTTGGAGTGAATTGAAGAGGAACAAAGAGAGAAATGCAAAGAAAAAACATGCATAAGAAGAAAGGGACAGATGTGATAGAAGAAAAGAGAAATAATGGAAACAAATTTCAATGAAAATGGGATCAAAGAAAAAGTGATGAGTGTTTATTACTAAAACTTTCTTTCTAAATATTTCTTCTCTAACATTACTATAGGAAAATATGCCACAATAATCCATTTGTTACAGCTTCTTTTCAGCTAAATTAATTAATTTAATTTATTTTTAAAACTTTAATGAAAATATTTAGAGAATATAAAAACTTATTTTTTTTCTTAATATCAATTTTATCTTTAATTTTATTATATAAATTGGATTATGTTTTTCATAGTCTCCGAAAAAATAATCTCTAGTTTACTTTATATTCTAGAATGACTTCTTTTTTTCAGTGCTAAACAGCTTACCCAATACATTAAAATGAGAAATGTAAATAAAAGAGATAAAATAAAATGTAAGATGTAATAAATGATGCGAAAGAGAAAGAGAAATGGAAAAAAAAATATTATTATATATAAATTGTTATATAAGTAATACTTCAAATATATATATATATATATATATATATATATATATATATATATATATTGTATAAGAGAATCATCAAGTTTAAATTGACCAGTAATTTAAGAAACATATAAAAGACAGTTTTTGTGTAGTAGAATATATAGACCACCATGTCTATATTTTGTGAAAGAGATAAGTGCTGAAAATTATGTGTGATTCACATATGAACACAGATAAAACAGTTACATGTAAAAAGTACTGAGTGAAATTTCTCCCACTTTTTGTCCCTATAAACTGATTTGGATAAGGTCTTTATAGGTTTCTAAGCTATATTTTACAATTAGAATATTATAAATACTGTTTCTAATATGTTTTACATTTTAGTTAAAAGTTATTAAAGAAAAGAATAGTTAAGAGAAAATGATAAGATCCATGACAATTTATAATTTTTTTTATAATTTCAACCAATAGTAAAACATGTATTCAAAAGATTATGTTTCTAATACTTTAAAAACAAAGAAACATTCATGGCTAATTTTTTCTCATAACCAAGATTGATATTTTTGCACCAGAATTAATTTGGTGTGTCATTGTAATATTGTTGCTAATTAAATGCTGCATCTAGAGTAATATTTTCCATGTTCGGTAAACAACATTATTCACGCAAGTTAATTAGTAGAAAATGAAATTGATAATACATTAAAACTAATAAAACTAATTATTTTAAATATTATTTTCTTTTGCAAGAAATAATTCAATATACTGAAAAAAAAATCAATATATTAAATATCATCAAAATATGGAATTATATGTGTACACTATATTTCGAACCCCGAGATGTTAAAAACCAGTATTATAGTTGAAGTTTAAAGCAGAAATATTTTATAGAGTTAATTGAACATGCATGATAATGTTATTCAGTTCAAAAATGTATATACTATTGGAATTACATCACCATACATCTCTCATGTGACTCCTCTCCAAATAGTAGAACAGTATACACTTATGCACACAAATTAAAGAAAAATAAACAAAGTTATTCATTTAGCAGACAAATACATTAAGTTTTCATGTCTATTATTATATTTTTTTAATTAATTAATAGAAAATTAATTGGTAAGAACTAAACGTTTACTATGCTAATGTAAAGATAATAGATATTAGTTCTTTTCTAACATATTGTTACAATAATAATAAAATTGTATTATTATTATTATTGTCAACTTATTTATTTATAGGATAATTTTTTATAATCAAAGTGTTAAATATATAAAAGTGATATATAATGTTATTTGTGTTATCAATGGCAAGGTTGGTTCAAATTGATTCAATTAACAAGTCATTGGTTAAACCAATGATTCAATTCCACTATCAAGTCAAAGTACAAGAACCTATAACAGTGCTATTAACCTTATATTCATAATTCTTCGTAAATAAGATTTCACAAAAAAAAATTAAATAAAAAATAAAGCTTAATTATTTTTATCTTGGGATTATAATAATTTAGTTATTCGGATTTCAAAGTTATTAAACTTTTCTATTTCTTAAATTAAACATTTTTTGCTCTACTCTGAATTTCTTTTCCTTAAAACTCTCAAATTGTTATGTCATATATATATATATATATATATATATATATATATATATATATATATATATATATATATATATTTGGAGTTTAATTAATGATAGGTTTGAAATATGAAAATTTTAAAAGCATAAAAATCAAAAGTTCAAAGGGATTTAATAAAAGTGGAAGGTGGAATGCAACGTTAAAGTTTAAAAAAAGGTTTAATTTCTTTTATTGAATGAAATTTGATGTTTTGGCGAATGATGTTTTCTCATAGGTCAGAACATTAGTATTATGAGTGGAAAGGAAAATATTCAAAAACTATAGTAATGTTTTCACTGGTTAGGACTAAACTGTTAAATATTAAAATATTTTAAGAAATTATTCAAAAACTATTTTTTTAGAAAAAGAATAATACTTTTATAAGCAAATCAATGGTTTTTTGAAAAAGAAGAGTAAGATGCAGCACTACAAGGAATGAGGTTGGCTATAAAAGGAGTAACTCCTTCAATCTGTCCATGCTCTTCCAAACCACTCCTTCACCTTCTATGCCCTGCCTTCCAAACCAACACTCCACTCTCTCATCTTCTTTTCTTATACAAAGCAATTGTTTCATCAAAATAAAAACCATGGTGTCAAAACATGGTGGCTTCTATGAACAAGGGAGCTTTCCATCAAACAAAATCCTCATACTTTTACTCCTCAATTCTATACTTCACAAAGCCAACTCAGGCTGCAATAACAACTCTTGTTCAAATTCCTTAGTTCCATTTCCTCCTCATGAGATTCTCTCATCATTGCAAACACTGCCTCTAGATGGCTACTTTAGCCTAAGTAACAATGAGGATGCTGCCAAGGACTTTGGCAACATACACCATTTTCCTCCTCTGGCAGTGCTGCATCCAAAAACAGTTTCTGATATATCAAACACCATAAAGCATGTTTTTGAAATGGGGTTTGCCTCACAGCTGAAGGTTGCTGCTAGAGGCCATGGCCATTCCCTGCAAGGCCAGGCACAAGCCAATGGGGGCCTAGTCATTAACATGGAGTCACTGCAGGGTCCTGAAATGAAAGTTCACATTGGAGACTTCCCTTATGTGGATGTCTCAGGTGGAGAGTTGTGGATAAACATTCTGCATGAAACTCTTAAACATGGGTTGGCACCAAAGTCATGGACAGATTACCTTCACCTCACTGTTGGAGGCACTCTTTCAAATGCTGGTATAAGCGGCCAAGCCTTCAAACATGGACCTCAGATCAATAACATCTTTCAGCTTGAAGTGATCACAGGTAAATAACTTCTCAAGCACATTCTATTCTATCTCTCAATTTGGTGTTGTATTCTGTAGTAATAAAGGTTTTGTTTTAGTGCTTCTTTGGTATGGTTTGAAAATAGTAACTTATTTTTGTATGAAACAACTCTCAGTAAGACAGTAAAAAGCAAGCAACTACTTCTCAAACATAGTAAAAGTTGGTAAATGTTGTCTTGCTGAGTGAGAATAGTAGTGCCCTCTTTGGAGTGTAAATGGTGCATTCTAGACATGAGTTAACCATTTTGGGTGGCAATCACTTTTGGTTTTCATCACATCAATCTGGTTTTCAAAATTTTGATGTAGGAAAAGGAGAGGTGGTTACCTGCTCAGGGAACCGAAATGCTGACCTTTTTCATGGTGTACTTGGAGGGCTTGGTCAATTCGGTATCATCACAAGGGCTAGAATTTCTCTTGAAACAGCACCAAAAATGGTGAGTGTACATTCACAAGTCTAATGTAAGACAAAAAAAATTGTTCCCAAATAGTATTTATGAATGACATGATCCATGACTTTCTGGCAGGTGAAATGGATTAGAGTGCTCTACTCAGAATTCTCAATATTTACTAGGGATCAAGAGCATTTAATATCACTTAAAAACACATTTGATTATATTGAAGGGTTTGTGATCATAAACAAAACTGGCATCCTTAACAATTGGAGATCATCCTTTGACCCCAAAAATCCACTTCAAGCTAGCCAATTCAATTCTGATGGAAGAACCTTTTACTGTCTTGAGATGGCAAAATACTTCAACCCTGATGAAGCAGAACTCATGAATCAGGTACACCACATCAAGAAACTCATTAACTGCATGATCAGAATTATAGCATTGGTTGTAAAGAAAAAGTTCTCATCTCCATCTCCTATGCTTATGTGCAGAGTATTGATCACCTACTATCAAAGTTGAGTTACATCCAACCAACTCTCTTCCGATCAGAAGTTTCTTACGTAGAATTCCTAGACAGAGTGCATGTTTCTGAGAAAAACCTAAGAGCAAAAGGTTTGTGGGAAGTCCCCCACCCCTGGCTGAACCTTCTGATCCCAAGAAGTGAGATTCATGACTTTGCTGAAGAAGTATTCGGCAAAATTCTTAAGGACACAAGTAATGGCCCCATACTCATTTACCCTGTCAACCAAACAAGGTATGTATATATATAGCCATATGGCTTTTCAAACATGACTCAAACAAACCAGTTTAACTCTATGGATTGTCACTGTTAGAGTAATAGTTTTTACACTTTTATGAGAATAACTAACTACACAGTTTGTCTTTTATGAGAGTCAATGAACATCTCAAATATGGTAACTTGTAATCCGGTGGTTGCATAAAAATTATTTACTTTGAGCTGAGTGTTTTTTTCTGTACTTTTTGTTGTTACAGATGGAACAGTAAGACATCTTTGGTTACACCAGAGGAAGATGTTTTTTACCTGGTGGCTTTTCTATCCTCAGCAGTCCCAAATTCTACTGGTGCAAACAGTTTAGAACAGATTGTAGCCCAAAACAAAAGGATCATAGAATTCTACACCAGTGCAGAGCTGAAAGTGAAGCAATACCTTCCCCATTACAGCACAGAGGAAGAATGGAAAGCCCACTTTGGGTCACAATGGGAGGCATTCGTGGAAAGAAAAAAGGCCTATGACCCACTAGCACTGCTTGCCCCTGGCCACAGAATCTTTCAAAAGGCAGTGTCTGCTTCATGCTAGTCTTAGGGTGTGTGTGAGGTTGTGAACTAATGCTATTTAATCATGTATGTTTCTTCCCTGGCCTTCCTCTCAATAATTGTGAGCGTGGCCAATGCATTTTCTATTCAAAAGGAGGCTTGCTTTTTAGGTCATCATTGCAAGATTGCCTCAGGAAAACACCAATAGTGACTTGGTGCTGATATTTTAAGCTCATTGCAGGAAAATTGTATGGCTAAATTTAGGGCCACCCTTGTATGACAAAAGTATCAGCAAAGAAAATTATTATCAAATGTAAAGAAAAGGTTAAATAAAGAGAAATTGTCGTTTCCTTTTCTTCTGATTTTTTTAACTGAGCAAGCTTGTTCAGAGAGAGGGGGAAAACTCTATCTGGTCAAATTTTACATTGATTGCTTCCCAAATGCCTTCACAATTAGGCACTTGAATCTCGTAATTTTATTCTACCAGAGGAAATGAGCTATATTGTTCATGGATTCTGATTTATAATCAGATGTCAAATTTCAGTAATCATTTAAAAAGTCATGTGTTTTTCTACTTCCTCTCTTTTTTTGTTAGATTTAATCATGTAACTATTATTAAGTATAATCTATTGAGAATCTAATCAGAAAATATTGATAATGTGATACTTTTTCCACCATAATTATATTGTTGAAAAACATTAATTTTTATTAATTTTTTACTGTCCCCCATGCAGTTTCGAGTCCAATGGGCTCATTAACACAATTGTGTGTAACTATGTAATATAACAAACTTAATATTTTAAGAACCTGAGACCAATCCATTTTGAAATGCAACTGCAAAGAATCTCACTTCATCTACCTACCAAGATTCCACTTAAATCTTCATCACCTTATGAAACTAACCTAAAATAACGAAACACCTGAGTATATGGTACAACAAAATTTAGTCATATATCACAAAAGAAAACATGTTCAAAGACAAACAAATAAAGTATCTACTTCTGCTAACCTTTCCTTAATAATAGAATCCGTAATTTTCGTTCCATCTCTCTTTCCCTCCTTAAAAATTGGATAAGCAGTACACCACTTTCCCGTATTTAAGTTTAACCAAAATAAAAACAGTTGCAAAAATTCAAGGATAAGTTCTCATCCAGTTGAACGAATTTTTTATAAGTAACATCCCACTTAACAAAGACAAATCAAACACTAGGTTACGAACCAACTATTTTTTCAAGAAAAATCATCTGCTGATATTACTAACAAGATTTTTTCAGTATCAAACAACTCTGATTTTTAACCATTACCAGCTATTATTAGCCAGAAACACATGGTCTTCCAGCTAAAAAGAAGTTGCGAATAATGGTCGTATATAACAGCACCAATATTCATTCCCCCTCAGCAGCAGCAGAACCAGTCCAGCCAAGGCCGGGTCTGCTCACTTGACCCTGTGGTTCTTCATAATCTCGTGCATCACGGATTGAAGCTTCAAAGTCAGTAGAATCACTTGCTACAGGAAGAAAGCTACTGATATCATCCCTGGCACCAAATCCTCCAGCCCTTATAACATCATCAGGTGTTATGGATGCCTCCATGTTTACATCTCCAGCTGCATCAATTTCCCCCGCACGTGCACCCTTTCGATAACTTTGGCCACATTTCCAATCAGCTGCTATCCTTGTTTCTGTAACATCTGAGGATTTTGTAAAAATTTTCAAAACACCTTTGTCCACACCTGTCTTTGGATAATTGGTGTCAGCCAATACGTTGTCCACATGAGTGCTCTCCTTATTATCTGTTAAACTCACAATCAAAGGGCATCATGTAACATGATCAGTACGTCAAATGAAATAAAAGTACAAAAAAATATCACGTAACTAAAGAGAGTGGTATTAGGTAAACATCCACTCCCATCTTAGCTCTGAAGTAGTTTGAATTTGAAACAAAATTCAAGTAACGTATCATGCAGCAGAAGACTATACACTCCCTCTTAAAATCCTAAAATTGTGTTTGCACGAAAAGCATATCCAATTTCTTAATTTTACTTAAAGTCTTTGACTCTTTGAGAAGCAGTTACATATTATTTGAACAAATAGCTCGCAAATAAAATGAAAATATACATGTCAATGAACTCGTACAAAGACTCCAAAAGGCCAAAATAGTGAGGAAAACTTTGAACCGAGTGAAAAACAAATCCTTAGTGTAAATATTGCCTCCAGATGGATGCTCAAAAGAATTCTAGCATGATATTGCTTTGACATTCTCTCATTAACTATAAAATCAATATATATATATATATATATATATATATATATATATATATATAT
>Ga0209589_1011624_pt1 | contig 12303 bp, 9 predicted proteins | sample CowpeawhiteBW_FD_187525 | JGI IMG/M metagenome (GOLD analysis project Ga0209589, IMG submission 187525) | Root nodule microbial communities of legume samples collected from California USA - Cow pea white BW (SPAdes) (version 2) | ecosystem: Host-associated > Plants > Roots > Nodule | place: USA...
TATTAATTGACCAAAAATAAATTCCAGCTGCATTAACAAACGTTAGAATATCCAATAATATTTTATGCAACTAAAATCAATTTTTACGCCACTTTTACCAAACTTACTCAATAAATCCAATAATCATAAATCCTAATTAAATCAATCTTTAAGCACAGAAAATTCAATTAAATCCCCAAATTTAAATATTAAATGAGGGCAAAAATTTGAACTCATCAGCCCCATCTATATAATTTGGTAAGGATTCAAGGTAAGGTTGCATCCTGACGCTCTAAGGAGTCAGTTAGTCTCACGTAGAGCAGACTAACTCTTGTGGTGACAGTAGCAGGAGGCCGGAAACTTACTAAGGGTTAACCTTGTGTGTGGGGGATTGAGACATTGTAACACTTGTAACACTTAGCTCAGGGGTGAGCAGAGAAATCCACCACAAGTGCAAGCATTTGTTGAATCCGACTAAATTACATATATCCGAATGAGTCGAGTCGAGTCTTAGTGTATTGTTTGGAAGGTCATAACACGTTTGCATGATGTATGTATATTTGACTGTGAAAGTATATCTGATTGCATGATAAAACTACTTTTGGCTCTAGCTTACCCTTTTGTTTGTTTGTTGTGTGTTTTATATGTGCGATTCTTCTCTTTTTGCAATGATCATCAACTTGTTGATGTGAGTAGATACGAGAACTACCCATGGTCATCAGGGTGATGGAGGTTCCGCTGCTTAGTCGACTGGACTTGGGCTCTGCTCTTTATGTCTTTTGTTAGGGCTATGACCCATGTATTTTATGGATTAGTACTATGTTTCTAGTTACATTAGACCTTGTACCTTGTCTTGTATTGGCATCATGGTGCGCCTCAAGATCATGGTCAGTCTAGTGAAAGTTATCTAGGATCGGAGGACAAGTGACTCTACGTGGGAGTTAGAGGAGGATATGAGAAAATCACACCCGCATCTTTTTACCTGGTAAGTTTTTATTTTCGAGGTCGAAAATTTTGTTGTTGGGGAGAATGTAAGGTCCACTTTCTACTATGCCCTAAATTGTAAAGGGCTGCCCCAAATCGTTTGGGCCTAGGGCTGGCCCAAAGCAAGTCCAAACCTAATCTGCCCTAACACTCTCACCTTTACTCATTTCACATAAACAAAGCCGTCTTTCTCTCAATCTTTCCAAAAGAGCTCTACTAGGGTTTGCTCCTCCGTCCCGTTCAAGTTAGTTCAACTCTGTTCTTCCCTCACGTAAGTTGATTCGCTAACCACACTTTCCTTATTTCTGACTCTATTATCGTTATTCTAGCTAGGATGCACCTTAGTAACCCGATTTGAATCTATTATGCCATATTTCTAGTTCGCGAATCTGCTCCGAGGTCTGTCGTATTCACTAGCTTGGTGGTCGGGGTTTTCTGCTAGCTATTTCCAGGTAAGGGAAGCTAGAACCCTTTTGTCTTGTGTGATTTTGGTTTGTACTATTCTTGGTTTCATGATTTTGAGTTGTGTACTGGTGTGGATACCTAGATTTGTTTGGTTATTTTGTTTGGCATATGTATGTGGCTGATGTAGGTGCGAACAGTGGCGAGGGCTGATAATCTCGCCCAAGCGAGCTTGCCTTGCCTAGGCGAGATGAGCAGAGACTCGCCCAGGCCTTTTCACGCGAGTGGTCGCCCAGGCGACCAACTCAGTTTTGAGCGAGTGAGCGTCTCGCTCAAGCGAGAGGAGTCTCACTTAAGCTAGAATGCGCAGAGGCCATTGTTCCTGTGTGTCGAGCTCTCGCCTAGGTGATGGGAGCTCGCCTGAGCGAGCGACCCTCTCGCTTGAGCAAGACCCTTCGGCCTAAGCGAAGAGCTAGGCGAGAGTGTGTCCTGGTTTGATACTTTCTCTGTTCTTGGATGCTTGACATGTATTTGATTGGATTATTATATAATGGCATGAGGTGAATGAATATGCATGAGCGAGGGGTGTATGAGTTGTGAATGATGAATTTGGATAATTCTTGGCATGTAATGAACATGAAATGGTTGGTTATGAAAGTGGCATGGTATTGATATGAGATAAAATTCTAAATTCATGGATGGAGGATGATGAGTTGGTATGAGTTTGATCTGGAATATAAAAAGGGGTTGGTTATAAAGGTTGACATGAGATGTACATGCATGGTAATTATTACTTGGTTGTTTGAATATGATTGGTATGTGGTTAGTACGTAATTCCTTGAAACCTCTAGGTGGGATTTTAGGGTCGTGCTTCAGTAGTCGGGACATAATTCCATGACCTCTATTAGTTGGAGTTCATGGTGGTGCCCCATCTATATAATTTGGTAAGGATTCAAAGTAAGGTTACATCCTGACGCTCTAAGGAGTCAGTTAGTCTCACGTAGAGCGGACTAACTCTTGTGATGAGAGTAGCAAGAGGCCCGAAACTCACTAAGGGCTAACCTTGTGTGTTGGGGATTGAGATATTGTAATCTTTGTAACACTTAGCTCGGGGGTGAGCAGGGAAATCCACCACAAGTGCAAGCATTTGTTGAATCCGACTAAATTATACATAACTGGATGAGTCGAGTCGAGTCTTAGTGTATTGTTTGGAAGGTCATAACATGCTTGGATGATGTATGTATATTTGACTGTGAAAGTATATCTGATTGCATGATAAAACTACTTTTGGCTCTAACTTACCCTTCTGTTTGTTTGCTGTGTGTTCTATATGTGCGGTTCTTCTCTTTTTGCAATGATCATCAACTTGTTGATGTGAGCATATACGAGAACTACCCGTGGTCATCAGGGTGATGGAGGTTCCGCTGCTTAGTCGACTGGACTTGGGCTCTGCTCTTTATGTCTTTTGTTAGGGCTATGGCCCATGTATTTTATTGATTAGTACTGTGTTTCTGGTTACATTAGACCTTGTACCTTGTCTTGCATTGACATCATGGTGTGCCTCAGGATTTACCTTTTATAACTTTTGGACATCTTTAAGGAGTGGGTCTTTACTCCGTATCTTTGCTCGTATTATTATATTGTATGACATGTCATTTAAGTAAGTTTATTTATTAAATGAGACGTTATAATTATTATTATTATAATACTAATATTTGTTATAATTTTACTACTATCATTATAAATAATATTTATAATAATAATATTATAGTTGAAATCATAAATAAATTAAAAAATAAAAACAAATTGACTTTTGTAGGATTTGAACCCGGGTTCTTTTGTACTAGAGTTTTAAAATGACGAAAAAACTCATTTTTATGACACGTGTCAATGAAAGAAATTGGGTAATGTAGTAATTTTGATAGTATCTTCTTTATGTAATAGATAAAGTTGGTTTAAGGGACATTTTTTACTGACAATTGTTTATGGCAGCTAATCATTGTAATTCTTGTAGTGAGACAAATTAGTATAGAAAATCAATATATTATTCTCATCCTCTCTATATTTATATATTGCATGCTACTTACATTGGCACTAGCATTAAAAGAGAGTTGTTAAGTAAACATTTACTTAAAATATCTATACAACCAGTTAAGTGTTAAAGTTCCAACATGAGGCTAAACCATAATTTAACTTATCGCTCAGTCTTTTCGTTAAACTATCGTCTAAATATCATTAATAAGATGATATTTAGGAAAAATGGCAGAAAGTTTTCAAAACATAATTCAATTTCTTTAAACTTGTTTTTCCTTCTTTTTACAAAAACAAAAATATAATCAGATATTTAATAAAGAATGAAAGTCAATATGGTCGGCAAGGACCTTTAATCCTTGACGGCAAATGATGCTGAATGATGCAAATATTCTACGTACTTCAGTCATAATATATTAAAATAATAAGAGAAAATAGAAAACTATGCCTAATTTCAAAATCAGTGCAACTATTAATTCATTATCTTAAATACAGATTGAAAATAATTGAAGCCTAGTATTGTGTCTTCGAATATTTTAATTATTAATTTAATTTAACATATGCATCATTGAGTCTTACGAAGAAAATAAGCAAACGGAAAACTGAAGGCAAAAAAGAGAGGGGAGTAGGTAGTTTTGCTCAAATGATGTGTGAAAAAATAGAAGATATTATTGGTTACACTCATAATTTAAGCTCTCACAAATGAGTGCCGAAGATAGTAGAAACAAGTTTGCATGAATTATCTTATCCAGAAAAATTACATTTTCTAGTTATTCTAATTCCATAGTCGATTATTTAATTTTTATTATTAGTTTAATGATGAAAATTATTACTACTAAATAATTATTAATAAAAAGTAAAACTATTTATTACCATTTTTTGGGTTAAATATGTTTTTGGTCCCTTAACTTTCAGTGAATTTTGTAATTAGTCCATTTTGAAACTTTGAACCAATTTAGTCCTTCATCTTTTGAAATACGTGGATTTAGTCCTTTTAATCAAATTTTGTTAAGTTTAGTTGACATTTCAAGCGCGTTTCACAATTGTATTTGACTTAACATTAAAGCAAAAATGTGTCAAACAGTATAAACAACTCAAATACAATTCTAAAATGCGTACGAAACATCAAATAAACCTAACAAAATTTGATTAAAAGGACTAAATCCACATATTCCGAGAGATGAAGGACTAAATTGGTCCAAAGTTTCAAAATAGACTAATTCCAAAATTCATCGAAAGTTAAGGGACCAAAAACATATTTAACCCCCATTTTTTTAATTAAAAAACTACGTTATTTTTTTTTTCTTTTCTTCTCTTTTACATCTCCTGTATTTCCTTCCTATTTACCAATAAACAAAAATTGAAATTAATGTTTTTTGCATAAATAAAAACTTATTTTCCAAATGTAGTTTTCATATATTTATTATATTTTTATACTATTCTTTTTAACCTTTCCTCCAATACTTTCTAATTTATGATTTCTATCTATTGGTTGTTTAAAAAATGTGAAAATGTATAAAATTGAATTTTACAAAAAAGAAACCACTAATTTTATGTATTTCTTAAAAGATTTATCTTAAACTTCTGACATAAAGATGTTATATTAAAACTATTCCATATTAATTATTATTATTGTATCAGGACGTGGGTTAGGCTGTGGGGTGGGGTTGGCGATGGTGGCTGCATAGTCGTTGCAGAATTTGGTGTGGAGGGTTTGCATTTCCTCCATGCGGACATAGTCAGCTGCATGTAACTTGAGTTCGTGCATGGAGGCGGGTGGGTGGAGATAGACGTTGTTGGCGAAGGGGCCGGGTTGTAAGGTAAGGGCCATGCACTGGAGGATCATCTCCTGATTGAGGTGTGGTGTACGAAGAGCTGCCTTACTGAAGCGATCTATGAACACTTTGAGTGGTTCATTTTGTTCTTGTCTGATGCCAAGGAGGGATATGGTGGTAGTTTGGTGCGGGCGGCTGCCGGCAAAATAGGTGGAGAACATGTGGGAGAGGACGTCGAAACTATCGATGGAGTAAGGCGGAAGGGTTGTGAACCATTCTAGGGCAGGGCCCTTGAGGGTGGTGGGGAAGGCTTTGCAGAAGACTGCGTCTTGGGATGTGTACAGGGCAACATGGGTGATGTAGACTTTAAGGTGCTCGTCAGGGTCAGTTTCGCCAGTATAGCGATCCAGGGTGAAAGGTTCCCACTGGGACGAAAGAGGGGTGTTGGCGATAAAGTCAGTGAAGGGGTGACGACGTCTGGACTGGTGGGGGGGAGCAGGTGAGGTGGGATGGGATGGTTGATCATAGTGGGGAAAGTGGAGGTTAGGTTGTGAGGGGGGATGTGGGTTGTCGGAAGGTATTGTGGGTTGTATGGTGGAATATGTGTGGTGTGTAGGGTGGTGGGTATGTTGTAGGGGATCTGGGTGGTAGGGAGGGAGCGGCAGGGGTTGGGGGTGCAGTGAGCCCCGGTTGAGTAGATGGGAAGTGAGGGGGATGGGTAGAGGGAATGGGTGTTTGTTGAGTGGTGGTGAAGGTGTGAGGGGTGGGGTTGTACTCGCTTTCTTCCTCTGTGGGCTGGAAGGCCGGAGACTTCGCAGCTTCAGAGGTTTCCTTGGCTTTTCCCTTCAGATTGGGATCAGCTTCGATCCTTCGCCTCAGGCGAGAGTTCTCTTGTCGTAGTGCCTCCATTTCGTCAGCGCTGCGTTTCTTCAAATCTGCAAGTTCTTGTTGCATCTTTCCTTGACCGTCTAGGATGGCGGCCAGATCATGGGTGATGCCTGGAGGTCCAGAGGGACCAACATCCGCCTGCTTGTTCACTCCAGCTTTGCTATGGGTGGAAACCATTTTCAGAGAAAAACGGGTACTAAAGGTGTTCGTCTCGTGCCCCACGGTGGGCGCCAATTGTTCCTACAGAGAACAAATAAGATGAGCACAAGCGTCACCTTACCATGTAGTCCGCTATCTCCTCAGTTGGCCTCTCCCCGGTTGATGCATGTCAGCTTGAACCCAGGAGGGGTTACCTGCAGAAGAGTCTCCGAAGCTCAAGTAAGTCAAAGCTCTCAAAAGGTCAAATAAGTGATTAATGAATGCGTACCTTTAATTATTGGGGTCCACGTGTATTTATAGAGCATTAATGATGCATGATTACCTCATGGGCCAGGCCTTGACTTGGGCTCTAGCTTGGGCCATGAGTGGGCTTGGGCCCTTAAGACCTATTGAATGCGGGGGCTTCTATTTTCGCTAAGTTTATTGGAGTTGTCGGCCTGGGCTTTAATCTTATCGGGTCCGCTAGAGTAGCCAGCCTGGACCGGCTACCTATCTAAGGTTACATGAGGTGTAGGTCATTCTTTTAGATGCATAGGTTAAAACCGGTACAAGTTAGGCTGACTCGGCCTAGGCTGAATACTTGGCTGCCTTGATACATTGTTTACTTATTTGGTCGAGTTTGGTTAGGTGTGGTACACCAGTCCCCCAGCCTTGTCCGATATGAGTTGTCGGTCAAGGATGATATGTGTTGGTATGCTAGTGGAACCGGCTAGGTGTGATACACCTAATATATAACATTATCACGTTTTTTAAGAAGTGATAAAAAAATGTTATTACTTTGAGTATGTCCATGTTGATATTGCTATCTATTTAATGCACCCTTCATAATAACATCACAATGACACTATTTTAGATCAATACATTACCCTCAAATATTTATTGCATAAATACAGATAAAAAAAAAAGAATGTTGACCATCATGATAAAAAAATGTTCCTCTATATCCAATAATTTGGTTGCATTGAAAAATTTTACGAGATTCGAGCCTTATAGAATAAAAAACTATTTAACAAAAATAAAGTCTACAACATAATTTAAATTTTATTTCTATTCTCATCCACTCCTAGTGATGCCGTAAAGTAACAGGTATTATTTATTTGTGGTAGGAAATTTCAGTTTGTACCATTTGCGTGCTTAGTTTGACCTTTCAGCATAGTCGTTGACTTCAATTATGGAATGTGTGGTTTGTGCTTCTTCTGCTGATTCTGCTTGTTCTTCTTCATCAAAATCGAAAACCCATTGGAGATACGATGTGTTTCTCAACTTCAGAGGAGGAGACACTCGCAGCACCTTCGTATCTCATCTCCACAGCGGGCTCTCGAACGCGGGAGTCCACACTTTCATCGATGTGGGACTTTAGAAGGGACAGAACCTTGGGCCAGAGCTTCTGCGAGCAATTGAAGGCTCTCAGATAGCAATAGTTGTTTTCTCAAAAAATTACGCGGAATCAAGTTGGTGCCTTGAGGAGTTGGCAAAAATTTCAGAATGTCACAGAACTCATGGGCAAGTGGTTGTGCCGATATTTTACGACGTTGATCCATCGGTTGTGCGCAGACAAACGGGTGATTTTGGAAAAGCGATGGAAGCAGTTGCTGTCAGAACGTTCTCTGGTAAGACGTTGCTAGACTCGTTGGTAAGATGGAGCGATTCACTCAACCAGGTTGCAAATATTACTGGTTGGGATATGAGGCAATGCAGGTAACTCAAATTTTTTTTTTCATTTTCTTCTATGAGATGTTCTCATATTATTAATATGATAAATTATAGTATATATAATATATAACTGTATGTAAATTTAAATTTTATTTTCCAAAATTGTATCGTGTTATGCTGTATTAATATATAGGCTTGATTAATTTCAATTCTCACATAATTTTTTTCTATTTTTAAATAAGTATTTATTGGGCTTTTTCTTTATTTGTTAAATATTTCAAATTTTTATATTTTTCGATTTAATCCCTAAAGTTTTATCTTTTTAATTAAATGAATGATTTGACTGTTTTTCCATTTGATTATCTTGCTAAATCGTCTTTTGTTTCAGATATGAAAGTAGCGCTAAACTGATAATTTAAGGTTTAATTAGTCGGATATTACCCACTTTTATTTGAATGTGTCAATTTGATATATGTTTCTAAAAATGTGTCAACTGAGTCACAACTTTTGAAAAGATGTTAATTGAAAATGTTTTATATCTTGCTCTTCATAATACTCCATGAACTTTGCTGATGTGAATTCTCCTCCCTTGTTAGACCGCACTGCTTTAATTTATTCATCGGTCTCTTTCTCCACCATCAACCTGAACTTGTTGAATGCCTCAAATGCTTTTGATTTCTTCAATAAGAAATGCATCCAGGCCTTTCATAAAGCCTTTTTGTCGCCAAAAATACTTAGTCAAATTCAATTTTCCCTTAAAAACGCAATATAGGGAGAACTTTGGGAATCAATTTATGGACATGGCTTAAGTCAAGTGCAATGTTTGTACTTGAATTGTGGTGGAAAAAATTATTCAAAATCAACACTTAAAAACAAAAAGCTCAAAATCATCAAATGCAAAAAATGCTATGAACTATGCATGAATATGAGACATGTAAGGCACAAAATGGTAGGAAATGATGAATTAGCTAATCATAAATGCTCAAAACATGTTTAATGATCAAAACTAGGCTAATGCAATGGTTAAATTGGTCCAAATTCATCAAACTCGAAATATGCCCAAAATCAAGAACATGTTCATTAACAAAGTGCATGGTAGCTCAAAATGGGATCTTTTGATGATATTATTGAAAATTTAATGATGCAGAATGATTATAAATTATCTCAATTGAATCTAGAAACTAGAATTACTCAATTTGGTGCACTACCAACAAAGTTCCCAATTTCATGAACCCTAATTCCCAATTTCAATTTACACCAACAATGACTGCAATCACAAAACCACGAAATTATGCAGAAACGAAATTGAAGAAGATGTAGAAATTCAAATTTGGCGATCCATGGAAGGAAACGCAAAATTGACGATTTGAATAGCTTGGGGAACATTAAAGGATGGTGAATGAAGTTCAAGAACAAATCAAGAAGCTTAAATCACGTGAAATTCGAATGAAATCGTGTTTCTGTGTTGAACATGAACGAGAAAAATCCAGAAAAATGTGAATTGATGAAATGGTGATGGAATTGGGTGTGTGATGGTTCGAATAGCTTGGAAATCATCCCAGGAGTGTCCACAAATTTACGGAACTCAAGATGATTACGAAACAAGTGAGAAATTCAATGGAATAGTAACTAGAGGTATGTGTGTAAAGTGGTGGATTGAGAAGAACTCGAAATTGTAGCAAAAGTGCAATGAAGTAGAGAAACATGAGTGAAATCAGCTTGGGTACTACCATTGGTATTAAACCCAACCCATTCATCTTGTTTTCTCTGAAACAATGATGTATAGAGGTCTTTTTGACACACCAATTCATAGGCTTGGTTCTAGAACCTAAATTCGGTAAGATAGGGTGGAGTTCAAGCTCAAAAAGTGGTAGCCAAATTGGTGGTTTAATGGAAAATGATGATGAACATTATGAAACCATAGACCAAATGAATATTACTGAAATTTTCATTCATTGAAGCTCAAATCCATATTACAATACCAAAAAATGAGTATAAGGAGTTGCCTCAACCTTCCTCTCACTAAGATTTGAGCTATCCAAGCTTCCAAAGGCAAAAATGGAGTGAAAATGGGTATTGGAAGCTTCCTCTCACTAAGATTTGACTCTTAACACTAGGTTTGACTAACCTAAGACCCTAGGACACCAATAATGATGCAACCACACTCAAATGATGTTTAAAAATACTCTACAAACACTAATTCTATGAAAATACGAAAATGGCCTTGAGTGAGGAATCTAACCTAATATGCTCAAATTACTATTCTAGAATGGAACAATGAACACTTTTACTAATGAAAACTAACAAAATTCAAGACACATCAGCAATTTTAGAGAAATCGTCTTTGAATGAAATGAAATATTTCTTACCACTAAACTAAGTAGGAGAAATTGGTCCCCACAGGTTGGTATGAATTAGGCCAAGCTACTCTTCTACCCTTACCCAAGGGAGTTTGGAAATCTAGTCCTCATATGTTTTCCGAGTACACACTCTTCACAAAAATTCTTCTCAAACTCTACGCCATGCCAATTCTACTGCCTAGTTTGATTTGTGCTATCTTCAACATCTCCTCGACCACATCAACCTCGTCCTCGGCCACCTCAACCCTGAGTATTCCAAGTTTCATTCAAATCAAGTTGCCCCTATAGTGCTTGGTAAAGAGGTTTCTTCTTCTTCCTTCTCCTTTGTTCATGAGCCTCATGTGACCCAACAAGTTCTTCCACTTAGAGAACTGACATGTCCTTTGACTCCTCGATGGCGCATATGATGCTCTCTAAATCATCTTTTAGTGATCTCAAGATTTTCTCCACATGCATCACTCTTCATCCCTGCCGAGTTGGTTGGCTACCTTCTCTACTTGAGTTATGTACTCGGTTACCTGCTCTTTGTCCTCCATCTTCAGGTATTCAAACTCTCCTCTGAGCTTGTAGCTAGACTTGTTTGACGCAATCATTCCCTCTGTATGCAACCTCCGGAATATCCCATGCTTCTTCTAAAGATGCAACACTTGCAATCTTCTCGAATAAGACTCGTCCACGCATTGTACAAGAAGTACAAGGCTGATTTGTCTTTCATTCACGTCTTTTTCAATGCGGTAATCTGGGCCACCGCCTGATTTGTGTCCTCCACAAGTTCTTGGTACTCGCTCTCCACTATATCTCTTATGTCTTGGGATCCTAGAAGGGTCTTCATTTGTAGACACCAATTATCATAATTGGTTTTCGTCGACAATTGTGACACAGTCATACCATTAACAACTTTTGCCATCTCTTTTTTTTCTCCCATAGCGGTCAAGCACAAACTTTTTTCTCATGCTATTTCACTCTCTCTCATTTCCACTCGGTACTTAGAACATGAGGCTCTGATACAACTTCATTGAAATAAACTCACACACCCGAGAACGAGAAGATGAGAATGAGACGCACACCATACAATATAAACTTTAACTTTAGTGCGTCATTTTTATTCAACTCGTGAGACCTTTAAATAGCCACTCACGGTGCACCAAAATAAGCACTTTTGCGTGAATATTACTTGAAATATTCAGCTATTTTAAAATAAAACAAATCTGATTTTGAATCTGATTTAATCTATTAAAATAAACTGCAACTAACTAAAATAAAAACTAACTGCCTATTATATTGCAAATAAAAACAATCTACTCAATTATCGAACAGTTTTCCACAGTCAATTAGTTTTTCTCCTGTTTTTGAACAGTGACTCGGTTTCCTTATTTGTTAAACTAGTCCTTCTACCCGTGCAACGCACGGGTATTTTTTATATGTAATAATTTTGGTCATAGCAATGGTTTTTTGGATATTTAATAATCTATATGATGATAATCTAATGTTTTAAAAACATGTTGACGTTTATCAATGGAATAGATCAATTTAGAATGTAATTAAAGTTGTATGTCAACTTAAGATTTGATTTCATTGAATATTGTCGTCAAGCACCAACAACAAAAATATACTAATACACTACTTTGTTAATATAAGAATTAAAAAAGAATAAATTACATACCTAGAATGTATCCTTTGGTATTGAAGTTCATAACTTCCTTTTGTACACAATGACTTCTTTGTTCAACTTTTTCAGTACAATGATTTTCCTACATGGCAGAAAATAACATAAATCAATTGATATATATTTATAACAGTTTTGAAATGAAGAATAAAATTGTAAATGACATACCTATAATTGATTTCTTTTCAAAGAGTTTCAAAAATTTCTTTGTACACAACGTTTTTACTTGTGTTTGTTACCTTTCCATCTTCATCCAATATAAGTATTTTCAATCCTCTCTTGGTTTTGACTCTAGAAATAGCAACATATAGTTGGCCATGTGTGAATACAGGTTGTGGAAGATAAAGGCCAACTCTAGAAAGCGTTTGTCCTTGACTTTTGTTAATCGTCATTGCAAAGCATAAAG
>Ga0209589_1011627_pt1 | contig 12299 bp, 11 predicted proteins | sample CowpeawhiteBW_FD_187525 | JGI IMG/M metagenome (GOLD analysis project Ga0209589, IMG submission 187525) | Root nodule microbial communities of legume samples collected from California USA - Cow pea white BW (SPAdes) (version 2) | ecosystem: Host-associated > Plants > Roots > Nodule | place: USA...
ATTCTTGGAAGTGTGATGTCTATCAATTTTCATTCCATCTTCTTTTATGTTTCCATTTTCTCGTTTTAAATAATTTCTCAAATTTCTTGCTTGTTAGCATTCCAACAATGATAGATCAGTCAAACGTATCGAACGTTGTGGATTCACATCATTTGGTATTCACAGCCTGGCCATCTAGATTTGGAATAGGAAAGGAAGTTTATTACACAAAGTGTTTAACCGAAGGCCATCCATGTTTAGTTGCATTCGATTGTGGAAGCGAAAACAATGCTGTGAACCAAAGTTTGGTGGAGAAACTCCAGTTACCAAATGATGAAGGATTATCTTGTTTTTTTTAAGATTATTGAATATGGTGTGAGTTGATTAAGAAAGCTAAGTGAAATCCCCACTGGACATTAAGATAGCAAGCTATCTAGATGTGAGGGTTCCTTTCACAAAGCTCAAGAGAAGAAGATGATGGATTGATTCAAACAAAAAGGAAATGGAAAGCACATAAACCATATAAAACCAAGAACAGTTAAAGGAAGAAGAAAACATAAAATAGAAAGTAAAGGAATGGTAAAAATGTGAGAAGCACGCCACTACAAGGCTAGGCTAGAAGCCATGGCAACCTTGAAGATGAGTGGATGTGTGCCGCCACTTGCTATGCAAGATAAGGCTTAAAAGTATTCACTCCCTAGGGAGGAAACTCTCACAAATGGTTGAGACACAAGAGTGTTTTTACATCAAAATGTTCAACCCTTTTACATGTCTAGGAGCACCCCATATATAGAAGAGTTTAAGGGCCTCTAAGCAAATAAAAGATACCTAAGGATGTCTCTACAAAAACCTAACCCTAGATTCTAGAAACTAGGTCAAATAAGGTTACAAAAATGAGAGACAAAAGAGCCAACTATGGTGTGTGCAAGGCTAATTTCGTTTTAGCACAAAAGGAGACAAAGAATGTGTCTCATATGTCTCCAAAAAGTGGCCAAAGTATGCTAAAAACAAAGAAGACCAAAGGTACATAGGTACACTTGTTTTATGCCTTTTACTTTATGCTTTATGCCTTTGCTTTACTCTCTCATCCACATCATTTATGCTCCCCAATCACCATGCGCCACCTAACATTGCTTTCTTACTCCTAATTAACCTACAAAGCAAATAAACATAGATTAGCATGTTGGCTTAAGTCAAGTCAACTATAGTTAACAAGTCAATCCTAGTCAAAGGTCAACAAGTCAACTAAAGTTGATTCAACTAAGTCAACTTAGGGAATCAAAAATAACAAATACAATCTACCAAATCTTCATTAGGCCAAGAGAACCCCAATTTTCAATTGTTCCATTCAATCATGTCATTCAATACTTGAAATTAAAAGTTATTTGACATGCAAAACATCCTCAACCATTACAATTGGCTTTCCCTCAGATCACAATTATTGAAAGACCAAGAAAACACCAAAATCGAGCTAATTTGGCTCGTGTCGCCTGATGGTTCAACCAATACCGCCAGGCCCATCATCCAAAAAATCCAAAATTGGGTAAAGGCCATGTGTCGCCTGGTGGCAAGGAATGTGCCGCTAAGTGGTTCCTCTTCAGAAACCTATAAACGTGTAAAAATTCCATGTGCCGCCTGGCGGCTATGAACAACTTGACACTTGAAAAGCTTTGGTTTCTTTAACTTAAAGCTTGACACTTGAAAAGCTCTCCCTTGATCACCAAAGACCCTCCTTGGTTCTTCTCAATTCAACCCCCAAAGCTTCCCACAATCCTCACCACTCTCAAATTTCGTGCTCTAGTTTCTGAGTACAATCACAACTTGCCAAAACCCTTACTCTTACCATAATTTGGCCTTTTAAATGGTGCCTTATTACTAGATTAATTACCAAAAACGAACCAAGGCATAATGGTGATGTTAATTACCATTTATTGGATCTTTATGGTCTATTTTTCAGCCACCCTTGGCTGGTCCTTAGCCATCTAGGGTTTTCATGCCTTTCCACCTTCATGCGGAAGGATATATTGGCAAAAAGAAAGTTTAATTTGGGTTCAACAAGGTTTGAACCTACAACCATTTCAATGCCAAGTCAATGCTAAATCATCAAGCCAATTCATGTTTCTTGCTAACTAATATAATTCAAGGATTATATCATCCTATAACATGATCACATATATAAAAATATAATAACAAATAAATAACACATAATTGACATACATAAGACTCGAACCCAAGTCCTTTCACACAACCAAAGTACTCTCAACCACTTGAGCTAGTACTTTTCCATCTCATATAAGTTAGAATTTAATTCCATAAAGGCTATCCCTACCCGCATTTATTAATTAATTAATTATTTAATTAATTAAATTCCACGAGTCTTACAGATGAGTCCAGATAGATTGCCCTCCTCAGTAATTAGATGACGAGTTTGGTAGTCTTGGGACGTTACGAGCTATGTTCGTAGTGGGAACTCCGCCTGGCGTTACGGTGTGTGATCCGTAACATGGTTTCCCGCACGTGTTGCATCGGTTGTGGCCGATAGGTGTTGTAGCAAGACATCTTAAGGTAACTCACTAGAAGACGTAGAACACGGTTAACATGGTTGTGGCCATGTGGGATGAAATCAAAGGATGGAATTCCATTGGTGTGATTATGTTATATATAATGTATTGTATATATGTTTATTTTATTAGCTCACGCTATCTGCTTATGTTTGGCAATGATCATGTACGCAGTACACGGGAGCAGAAGATATTGCAGGTGGATCTGGTGAGACCTAGAGACGGAGCAGGGCTAGTATTGGGAGATTTTATCAAAGATTTATGTTTTGATAATTTTGCTATGTTTTGAATAAATTGTAATCTTTTACGCTAAGAAACTTTTATAATTATAATGTAATTTTATAATTATGGATTTTGGACTATTGCTAGTGTAATAAAAGTTTTAAATTTCCCATGTTTTGGGAAATGGCATTTTAATAAATGAAGTTTTAGTATTTATTTCATTATATTAATTAAATCCATAATATCTGGTCGGGATGTTACATTTGGTATCAAAGCAAAGGTTTTCAAAACGTTTTTAGGGTCTTTGGGGAGTGAGCTTATCATGTTACGCTTGCGTGATTGTTTGATATGTTTTGTGTTAATTTTTGTCTTGTATAGTCATCACTTAAGTTGTGTGATTTTAACAGTTGAAAATGTGGCGTGCTCAGGCGATGGTTAATAGGAGGAGGAGAAATAATGCTGGAGCTGATGAGATCGCATATGCGATTCATTGGATGGTGGATGTGATGAAGCCTATTGCAGCACAACCTAGAGCTATTGTAGCACCCCTTCGTCCGATAACTATGGAGGACTTCGTGAGACATAAGCCCTCTAAATTCGTGGGCAAATCCACTCCAGATGAGGCAGATGCTTGGCTCAGAGAGTGTGAGAAGATCTACAAAGTTATATAGTGCACTAATGCACAGAATTTGACTTTCGTTAGTTTTCTGTTGGTGGCGGATCCTAAGTACTGGTGGGTGGGGATGCAGTAGATGATGCAGACCTGAGTAGAGGAGGTAACCTAGGCTAACTTCAAGACTCGGTTCCTAGAGAAATACTTCCCGAACAATGCCAGGTATGAGCGGGAGGGAGAATTTATCACATTCCGGCAGGGGAACCTGACTATGCAGGCATATACAGAAAGGTTTGAATATCTGGCAAGGTTCTATTCGCCCGTCGTCATTGAGGAGTGCATGTGCAGGAAATACGAGGGAGGATTGAAACATGAGCTCCATAGATTCCTCGTACCTTTGAGGATCAAGGAATTTATAGTTTTGGTCGAGAAGGCCAAAACAGTCGAACAACTGGAGATGAGGCCCAACAGAGTGGCATGACCGCAAAAGGCCACTTCAGACTCACGGTAGCAGAAGAAGCTGTATAACATACCATAGTCTTCGGCCAGAAAACTATAGTGTTTTAACTGTGGTGAAGAGCATTTGAGGAGGGATTGTTCTAAACCCTTTGGCAGCCCAAGTGGTGCTGCTAGCACTGGTAAGTGCTATGTATGTGATCAGATAGGACACTTTGCTTGATAGTGTCCCAACAAGAAACCCGCCAGTGGAGTCCCAACAAAGAACCAGGACGTGTGTTCGCATTGACGACTACTGAGGAGACTTAGTCAAGTAACTTGGTGTAGAATACTTGCTTGCTTTTTGGTAACAGTGTGGTGGTGTTGTTTGATTTAGGAGCCACCTATTCATTCGTGTCTAATGAATGCGTGAGAAGGCTCAGACTTGTGTTGCTAGAGCTGGAGTGTGAGTTGATAGTTGTGACACCAACATCTGGCGAGGTATCCACCACTTCTGTTTGTGTGTGATGCCGTATGGAGGTGGCATGTTGTAAGTTCAAGGTGAATCTCATGCGTGAGGTGTTTGTGTGGGATGCCCTATGGGATGTCCTGTGTTAGTGCAGTTGCAGCAAAGTTGAACTCATGGAGGTGTGGAAATAAATTGCTTAAAGCTTCATGACACCCTAAAGATAAATCCAAGAATAAGAAATTATCAAAATCACAAAAATTCAAGCCAAGCATTCTATGAAGACGACTAGAAAAAATTGAAAAAATGAAGAAGTTCGGCTAAACCAAGAAGAAAGCAACAAAAAAAATGGACCTTGCGATTTTCTTTATCTTTATGATAGAAGATAATTTAGGAAAAAATATTTCTTTAGATATTTTATTTGATATTATTAAATAATTATCTTATTTAATTATATCATAAAATATTAAAAGATAATAACTACCAAATCTTATTAAATATGACAAGATCTTCTCCAATCCTTTTAGATCCACAACAAACAAATATATCTTGAAGATATTGGATTATTTAGTAGATAATTTGAGGAGATTGTAAAGGGTTGATTTGGAAAATTAATACAAATATTAATTGGTGATAATTTATCATATATCTTTAATTATTTAATTAATTAATTAAATTATTGTTCTTGCAGAGGACAAATAAGAGATGTCAAAAACGAATACTACCTTACCTCAATCCGCAATCTCTTTAGTAAGCTTTCTTCCGGCTTCCATATGATATCTATTGGTGGCCCGGCTGGGACCGATCTGGAGCCAGGAGAGGTTACCTGCGAAGGAGACTCCGATGCTTAAGTCAGCTAAGAATTCTCAAAGAGTCAAATCTCGTGATTAAGGAATTAATGAATGCGTACCTTTAATTGGTGGGGTCCATGCATATTTATAGATTATTAATTATGTCTGGTCACGTCATGGGTTGGGCTCTTGATTGGGCCGTAGATGGGCCTGGGCTTGGCTAGTAGTGTTTTAGGTCTATCAAGTTCTCATTTGATTTTCTTAAGTTAGCGGCTTAGGACGCTTACTCTTGCTTGTTCGACATATATGGTGATTGTTTGTCGCCTTGAGGGGTTCTATAGGCAGATTTCATGGTTGTAGTTAGGTTAGGCCGCCTAGGTGTAGTACACCAATCCCGCAGCCTGTGTCGGTGTATGTATAGCGGCAAAGGATGAGAAGTGTTAGTGTTTTTTGTTAGGACGCCTACGTGTAGTACACCAGTCCTACGGCCTTTAAGTGTGATCAACACTGTTAAGCCTTAAAGTCTTAAAAGGTTGTGGTAGGTGAAAAGGTGTATAGGGCAGGGGTCTAATCAAAAAAGTGTTTTGTGCCGCCGTTTGGAGTTTTATGACTTTTCGAGGGCATTGTGACGTTTCGTGTGCTTTGTGACTTTTGGCGGGAAGGAGTTGTAGCGGTTCAGATCGATGTTTATAAATGAGGATGCTATTGAGAATGTGTTTACGTTAGCTCATTTGTAAGAATTCTGAGATCAGTAATTTGCCTGCGTTCAAGCGGTCTGATTAGTTTTGTGTTCTTGTCGGCATCTTTCTTACTTAAAAAGGTATGTCTAGTGCTAGCATAGTGTGTCGTTATCTACATCGAGTAGTGGGAGTGGGCGGTCTAGAGAAGATATAGGTAGGCAATCTGATGAGGCGAGTGGTAGCCCCGTGGTTGGGATGGGAAGAATCCCGATGGAGACGGTAATCGAAGTGAGGGAAGACCCTCTAGAAGAGATAGCGGAGAGTAGTTGGCCAGCGAAGACCGGTTATAAATGGGTTACTGCTGATGTTCGGAACAATTCTTCACTATTCAGATGGTCAAGGCTGCACAATTCATGGCTTAACTGTACTCTTATCGTAGGGAGGGACGTAAGCCGTGATATAGTGTCCTTGGAGCGAGTGAGCGCTGTTGAACGTGTCTGCAACGGTCAGGAAGGAGTGGCTGATAAATTTTTCTACATGTATATGTGTCATTTTTCACAATTGCATGTGAGGCTACCGTTAGACAACTTTACCATGGGGGTACTCCGTCTATTAAATGTTGCTCCTACCCAAATACATCCGAACAACTAGGCATACTTGCAAGCTTTTCGCGTTTTTTGTCGCTCATTATACCTGCGACCTTCTCCACGTGCATTTTTTATTTCTACGACACAAGGCCACAATAGCCGACAACGTGGTTATCTTTGGTGAGCAGATCGAGTATAAGCAGGCTGGACGCGTTTACCCAGTCGTTCAAACATTTCAAAGATGGATTCTTGAAAGAGGTGGTGAAAGAGGGTGGGAAGCCGTATTTTTATAATGATGATGGGAGTACTAAATTTCCTTTTAGTTGGACGGATAACCCTTAGCGATATAAGGACATGAAGCCTAAGAACTTGTTAGTGACAGATAAGGAGGTGGTGGAGGTGATGATGAAGTTTATTGATAGGTTGCCCACTAAGGACCTAGTTAGGGTTTATAATTTGGTTCATCTGATTATTGATATTGAAGGTATCTTTTTGTAATTTCAAATGTGTTAATGTGTCTAAGTGAACTAACCGGTATTTGGTGTGAATAATGCAGGACATATGGCACAAGTTGGGAAGAAAAACTTGACCCTCTTTCAGACAATAAGGAAGGAGAAGGTAGCTAGGGCAAAGGCTGCCAGGAGCACTAAGGTTTCGAATCTGCAAGAATCCCTCGTGGAAGTACACGTGCACGGGGGTACAAAGAGGAAGGCAAAGTTGTCGGCTAGGGCCAGTAAGAGAAAGAATGTGAAGAAGGTCCAGGCCACTCTGTTAGGACCGAGATAATCTTTTGGTGGTAAGGGGCGTGAAACTGGGTTGATCGAGTTGCCAGAGACGGTTGTTCGGCGGGATATTGAGATTAACGTTCCGGAAACTCTTATTAACTCAATTAACAGTATGGGCCCGAATGATTGGGTGAAGGCTATGGTGGAGTTTAACAGTAAGGCGCTGATATTAGGGAGTCGAGTGGGGTCGTTGTATCAACGGGAATTGAAGGAGGGGAATCAGGCAAAGCTAGAGGAATTCCAAAGTCAAGTCGACAAGTTTGCGAAGGAGAAGGAAGCGTGGGAGAAGGAAAGGGAAGAATGGAGGGTAGAGAAGAAAAGGCCAAGGAAAAGTTTAAGGCCAACGTCGGTGACCTTAAGGCTGATTATGATGAGTTAAAAGAAAAGCACGAGGGCTTGGAAGTGGAACTAGAGGACCTTAAGGGGTGCATTATTCAAGAACACATAAATGGGTTCCAGAAAGGTTTGAGACAGGCGGCATTTTTTTGTAAGGATGTTGATGTGGCAGATCCAAGGTTTGACGTAAATAAGGTGGTGGATGGACAACTTGTCAATGAGGTTGAGTCTAGTCTAGAGGAGGAAGGAGAGAAAGCGGTAGTTGATGATGAGAAGAATGAAGAAGCCGTGATGGGTGGTGATGAACAGACTTAGGATGAAGTTTCTTAATGCTATCGTTTTTCAATTCATTCTAAGTTTGTAATAACTCGTATAATATTTTTTCTTGTCGGTTAATGTGATGCATATTTTGGATTATATCTGTTGTTTGATTGTGAACGATAGCATGTAGTAGGAACGCGCTTGTTCGAATGACGTCATGTACTTAGTCTGTTTACTGTATGCGTTGTTTGTCGGGATGAGTATTACTGACTGTTACAACGTGGTTACGGTATTGTTATGTGGACGGTATGTGTGTTGGTAGTTTTTGACCCAGGCCGCTTAATTGTGGTAAGGGTGAGGAACTTAAACGATTAATTAGATTAAGAGTGTTTGACCCAAGCCGCTTACTTGTGGTAAGGGTGGGGAACTTAAACGATTTTAAATTAAATAACAAGTGTTCGACCCGGACCGCTTACTTGTAGTAAGGGTGGAAAACTTAAACGATTAATTAGATTGTGGGTGTTCGACCCAAGTCGCTTACTTGTGGTAAGGGTGGAGAACTTAAACGATTAATTAGATTAAGGTTGTTCGACCCAAGCCGCTTACTTATGGTAAGGGTGGGGAACTTAAACGATTAATTAGATTAAGGGTGTTCGACCCAGGCCACTTACTTGTGGTAAGGGTGGGGAACTTAAACGATTAATTAGATTAAGGGTGTTCGACCCTGGCCGTTTACTTGTGGTAAGGGTGGGGAACTTAAATAATTTAAAATTAAATAGTAAGTGTTCGACCCAGACCGCTTACTTGTAGTAAGGGTGGAAAACTTAAACGATTAATTAGATTATGGGTGTTCGACCCAAGCCGCTTTCTTGTGGTAAGGGTGGGGAACTTAAACAATTAATTAGATTACGGGTGAAGAGGTGAGCGTTTAATCAAGAACCCTTTTATTTTATTCATAAAATTTGGAATGCCTCATTAAAAACTCCTTGGCGAAAACCCTTCTTAGGAAAAAATGCCAGGTGAGGAAAAAGAGTACACCCAGGGCTACAAGTATTCAGTATAGTAAGTATTTTAACTCAAGGTTGTTCGACCCAGGCCGCTTACTTGTGGTAAGGGTAGGGAACTTAAACGATTAATTAGATTAAGGGTGTTCAACCCAGGCCACTTACTTGTGGTAAAGGTGGGGAACTTAAACGATTAATTAGATTAAGGGTGTTCGACCCAGGCCGTTTACTTGTGGTAAGGGTGGGGAACTTAAATGCTTTTAAATTAAATAGCAAGTGTTCGACCCAGAACGCTTACTTGTGGTAAGGGTGGGGAACTTAAACGATTAATTATATTACGGGTGAAGAGGTGAGCGTTTAATCAAGAACCCTTTTGTTTTATTCATGAAATTTGGGGTGCCTCATTAAAAACTCCCTGGCCAAAACCCTCCTTAGGAAAAAATGCCAAGTGAGGAAAAAGAGTACACCCAGGGCTACAAGTATTCAGTATAGTAAGTATTTTAACTGAAGTAAAATTTTAGATGGGACATGTTCCATGTATTTGGTATATGTTCGCTTGATAATTGTTCAAGCTTGTAAGCGCCAACCCCGGCATCCTCGCGTATTCAGTATAGGCCGTCCCAATTGGTGGAGAATTTGCCATCCTTTTTTCTTGCGCTGCTGGCCATCCTCCAAACTAGGTCTCCTTTAGCAAATGATCGCGGCATAAGTTTGCGTTATATTTTCTGGCCGCTCTCTATTTAGCTGCTAAGTTGCGTATTTGTGCTTTGTCTCTTAATTCCGTTGTCTCCTTTAGCTGTTTAATTAATTTAGTTGGGTGCACATGTTTTGGTGGTTTTGATCCGAGTCTTATAGTCAACAAGTCAAACCTAGTCAAAGGTCAACAAGTCAACTAAAGTTGATTCAACTAAGTCAACTTAGGGAATCAAAAATAATATACACAAATGAAGGGATGAAGGATTAGTGAACTTCCTTTCTAAACATGCTTAGTCTTCTTAAGCATGTGCCTTCATCCTTGGTTGGGGTCAATCCTTCATCACTTTTTGAAGACATATGAGACACATTCTTTGTCTCCTTTTGTGCTAGAACGAAATTAGCCTTGCACACACCATAGTTGGCTCTTTTGTCTCTCATTTTTGTAACCTTATTTGACCTAGTTTCTAGAAGCTAGGGTTAGGTTTATTAAATTATGATTGCTAACATTGCTGCCATATATTTTTTTAACGTGCTGCATTATATAATTGCGATCGTTTATTTTTTTACTCTTTATCTTTTGAAACGAATGATATTAACAAAAAAGATTTGGAGTGAGAGGGGTATATAGGTTAAAAGTTAAGGTTTTGGAAAAAGGGGAGAGGGAGAGAAACAAGAGTAGAGAAAAAGAGAGTTTGAGAGATTGGAGAAATATGGAGAGTGAAAGAGAAGGCTGCGGGAGTGAAGAAACCCGTAGCTAAGAGACCATTAGGTAGGGGAAGCCAACTTTGTTTCTTTCTCTTGTTTTCTTGTTGTTGGTTTGATGGATGAAAGGGAAAAACATGCATGTGTAAGGGAAGTTCACCTTGTGTTCCTCTCTTTATGTTTGTATTCTCTTTATGTGTGTATTGATTGGTGTTTGAAACTTTGAAAAGCATGTGTTATGGAAAGACGAAGAGTGTGGTGCAGTTTCATTTCTTTTCTGCTATACATAACCATTAACCATTATTGATTTGGAATGCATAGTGTTAAAATTTCTAGTTTCCCTGAGGTTCTGTAGTTGGGTTCGTTTTTATGTGTGCATAAATCATAATCATGTGAAAGGGTTGCGTTTTCTGTTTTATTTTTGGGGTAATTTTCATGAGGGTAGGGGTTGTTTGGGTTGCAGCATGGTGCCTTCTAGGCTAGGGGTTTCAGCCTTTTAGGAACCTAGTTGCACGTGTATTTATTCTCCTTTTCATTCACAGTGCAATCATAGAGGTAGTTCTTGTCTCTTTATTCTCTCTTATCCATCTAGTTTCACGTGATTCTAGTAGCCTTCCTCATCTTACCATTACTAATGTTGAATGCCTTGTAGAAAACCCAAATGGTTGCATGAAAATAGGGTGGTTCATGTTAAGGATAGGCATGATTTAGCAGTACAACGCATGCAGTTCTGGCACGCAATATGTTTGTGGCACTTGTTAGCGTTTCTACACCCTAACTTTTGGCCGTTGTTAGCGCTTCTTAAAATCCTTGTATCACTTTCGTTTATGAAGGTGGTTGAAGTCACAGAGTCCATTCATGTTGCAGAAGGTGCATGGGGTCACGAAATTCATTTTTCTTCCTTCTCTTAAATATTTCTCTTTCTTTTCTCTTTCTTCCTTATTTTCTTTTTCACGTAAAGCTGTATTTAGAATGTGTGGGCATTATTCTACTTTTCTTAAAAATTTTCTCTTTCTTCCCTTTCCATTAAATGCACATAAAGGCATGAGTTTTTCTTTTTCACGTGTTCAGCCGTCTCTCTCCTTCTCTAAAGTTTTTCTCTTCCTTTCTCTTTCTATTAAGACCACATGTGAATGCATGAGATGGTGGAGCCCATGTAATGGTTTTTGTGTTTTTTCTCTAAACAATTCATGCCACTTTTGGATGGGGTGGTATTCCTTGTTGATGGGACTTTTTTGTTGCCTTTTATTAATGTGCAAGTTCATTCTTTTCTTTTACGCCACATGCAAACTAATGTATCTCACATGTTCCTTTAATTGTCATTCGTACTGCAGCAAGTGGTAGTGTGATATAAATTTGCTTTTTTCGGCTTTTTTGTTTTTCTGAGTCCTTTTTACCAATTATTTGCAAAATTGGGTCGTTTGAACTTTTATTTGTAAAATAGGGGTAAGTCATCCTGGGGGAGGACGACATTAAAGGTGAAGTCGTCCTCCCCAAAGCCGGTTTATATTTTTTCATTTTAAAAAATAAAATTGTCAAGCCATTGAACGGTTTCTGGAATGAAGTCTTCATGACAGCTGACGACTTCACTTTTTGGACTGTGCCGCTATCGTGTGGGCTACGTGCTCCACAGTTCCGCTTCATGAGGATAAAGAACGTGCTTTTGAGTATTGAATCCGACAAAACGGATGAGTCGGAGCTATAGAACACCGTGGAGAACGCCTCGGTGTTGTTGAAGGAGTTTAACACGAGCGTGGTTGAGTACACGAGCTTCGCAGACACGAAGTCAATCCCGGGTTACTACTAGGAATGTGTTGGAGAAGTGTTGTTTGATGATGGAGGAGTCGTCAGTGGAAAGTGAAGTCGTTAGCTGCGAGCACCACTTCAACCTCAAATTTTCACATAACATGCAAGTGCTTGACGACTTTGTTTTTGAATAAAATAAAAAACGAAAATGGTTTTGAGGAGGACGACTTCACCTTTAATGTCGTCCTCCCCCACGACGACTGATGAGTACGTCTTTTTGCCCTCATTTAATGTTTAATTATGGGTATATAATTGAATTTGTGTGCCTAAAGAGTGATTTAATTGATAATTCTGATAATTAGGTTGTTTGAGCTTGTGTGATAAAAATGTCTTAAAAAGTGATTTTTAGCTGCATAAATTATTTTTGGATATTTT
>Ga0209589_1011631_pt1 | contig 12297 bp, 6 predicted proteins | sample CowpeawhiteBW_FD_187525 | JGI IMG/M metagenome (GOLD analysis project Ga0209589, IMG submission 187525) | Root nodule microbial communities of legume samples collected from California USA - Cow pea white BW (SPAdes) (version 2) | ecosystem: Host-associated > Plants > Roots > Nodule | place: USA...
TAGAAGTGGTGGATTGTAAGGAACAACACTTCTATTGTCCAGCTTAATTCCATTCTTCTCAACAAATCTACCATTATCAAGTCTTCTATAGCATGGATATCCATCTTCATCAATAGAAGTTGAAGATTTGAATTTTTTAGGATAAAATTTGGAACATCTTCCTTCCTTCATGCATGGTGAATTATATCTTGCAGGTCTGCATGGTCCATGAATCATGTAACTTGCTACAACTTTTTCCAATTTGGGATACAAATCCGCTAATATTACTTTATCAATATCAGTTGAATTTTTCAATTTGCTTTCTCCATCCAACCATAAAAGTATATGTGCATGAGGTAAACCTTTCTTTTGGAATTCTACTGTGTACATTCCTGCATATATAACAGAACAAATAAAATAGTTTTAAAAATTTAATTTAATAAATATTGATATAATCTATATTACTTCCTATAGAACATACCTGTAGTGGTTTTTCCAAAGAAGTCATTTTTTTTTAAATTTGTCATCATTTCATCCAGCTTCATTTTGAAGACTCTACATACAATATCAAGTCTATCTGAAGGTGATAACCCTTTTGCTAAAACAAAGTCTCTTATTTCGCTCCAATTGATATTGCATGTTATAGTAATGAACAAATCAGGATATCCAAATTTTTTACACATAGTCATAGTATCTTGACAATTGTTGAACATGTATCTTGTACCACCACTGAATGAAGCAGGCAGTATAATACGTCTTTCGATTAAAGAAGGATTTGTCTCTTCTACCATTTTCGTTGCAGAGGTGTTTTGATCACATATGAATGAAAACAGATCTGAAACTTTATTGTTAGAAAGCCTCAGCTCCGCAACTTGAAGGAGAAATAACGGAATTTTTCCTTCAAATTGATTTGAATTCAGAATTATGGACGACCTATTGAGAAGCTTCAATGGTATATTAGGAATTGCACCAGTGACATTGTTGTGAGAAATATTCAATATTACCATTTTTTCCAATTTGTACCAAAACCATTCTGGTACGTAATTAAGCCCATGTGAAATATCAAGTTCACTTAACGAACTTTGAGTACGGAGCCAACTAGGAAAACTTGGACCCAACTTGTAAGATCTTAGTCCCAAGTTTATTATTTGGAAAGGAGGAACCCGATTAGGGAGTATTTTTAGAGAAAGAGAGTTCTCTGACAAAAATAAGAACCTTAATTGGAAAGATTGAAAAGATGGGATTCTGTGACGTCACCCTCCAAATGATTTCCACCCAAGTACAAACCCTCCAACTCAGATTGCAATCCAATGCTGGCAGGTAGCATACCGGTAATCTTGTTATAAGAGAAATCCAAAGTCTGCAACATGTGTCTATTGCACCATGAAGAATTTTGAAAGAAGCCAGAAATTTCCCCACTCAAGTTTTTATTTTGGAGCTGTAAAAACTGCAATGTGCATATGTTCCCAAAGGAATGGAATGGCACCTTGAAGTTTGTTATCGGAGAGGTCAAGAACTCGAAGGGAGCTCATCACTTTTCCAAATTCATTTGGAATGCGACCTTCTAACACGCTTTTGGAAAGGTCAAGTGTACGAAGATTGGTAGTGGAGTTGAACAGCCAGTAAAATATGGATGATGATTTCAACAGATTTGAGGAGACATAAAGTGAGGCAAGTGAAGATGAAGAATTTGTAATTGAAATAGCTGAGATGAGAAAGTTATCATCCCTTAGACCACAATTTGACAAATAAAGATTTTGAAGTTTTGAACTGAAGTTGAAACTACCTTAAAAGGGAGAACGACCAAGACTGAGTTTTTTTTTTTAAGCAGTTTGGGAGAGTGTGGTGGTTGTGGTGGTGTCATGATACATGCACTAATATCATCGTGTAATGTGTGTGTGGAGGTTTTTGGGTCATATAATGCAAGAAAACGTGGAGCATGTTCTGGAACAGGTTCACTAAAATAAGACACGTAGTTGACAACTAAGTATAAACATGCAGGAAAAAGTAGTGAGAAAGTCGTGGAGAATTTAAAGTTGTGCGTACAACACGTGAAAAGGGTTAGTATGAAAACTATTAAAGTATAATGCAAATTCTAGAACAATCTAAAAAAAATATAAGATAGAGTTATTGAAATGTAAAGAAACTTCTAGAGTATTGGAGAAAAGCCTAGGATAGAAAGAAAAATCAAGAACATTCAACTATGTAGAAAAATCTAGAAGTATTTGCATAAGTTCTAGCTAGGAGTTTCTAGAATAATCTATGGGTCTATAAATACCCATGTATCCTACCATTTTGCAACATGAAGAACAACTAACACAACATCCAATACAACTACTCTCAACTACAAATACACTTCTCCAACTACTACTTTCACATTCTACTATCTACACATTTTCTCTATCCCTTCAACTATCCTTTTCACAACCTTAAAATACTATCAAAAACAACAGAAGAAAAAAAACTTAAATAATGATTGCAATGTTTAATATTAGGAATAGAATTTGTATAGGAGATAATTTGAGACAAAAAAACAATGGGTGTTAGTTTTTATTCAAATAATATATTAAATAAGAAGGTTAAATTATGTTTTTGGTTCTATTTTTTAGGAAAATATCAATTTAGTTTCTTTTTATTTATTTATTTATTTTAATTTGGTCTTTATTTTAGAAAATTTGATGTAATTAAGTTTTATCCATTAGTATTTCTAGTTAATGCCGTCAGTTCGTGATTTTTTTTTAAATTAAAAAATTGTCACATATCAAACTGATATCCTGTCATATGACAATGACAATGTGATGAGGTTGTGGCAGTGTCACGTGTCACTGTTACGTCAAGTGTCATGAATCGAATAGGTAAACCATGAAGAACAACCATGAATCGAGTATACCAACTCCGATACCCCCTTCAAAGCATTTAAGGACAAATGATGATCTGCACCCAACACAACACCATCTAGGGGTACAATCCCCACATGATCCCCTCTAGGGCCCGCGTTTGGGTCAACGTCCTCCTCCATGTGCTAAAACAAATATTGTCGATTAAGGCATCAATGATTGAATGTGAACTTTTCATCACAGAAGTAACATAATCCTTTCTCCCTTTGTAACTGCATCTCCGTAGGAGACATCCGTTTAACATTGGCATTGTGGAAGGTGTAGGAAACAGAGGCGGCAAAGTGGCGGTAGCTAGAGATTGTTTTCCAATGCTAGGAGAGCATTGTGGCTGGATAAAACTAGAGAGTATCGAGGAATTGAATTCGAAGGTGGAGAAGGAGCCATGGGTGCATATTTCTCTTCATACAATTTAGCGAGAGATACAACTCAAATAATAGAGGCAGGAGATTGAACAAGAACATCGCGACGAATGACTTTAGTCAAGCCATTTATAAAACAACTTAACAAAGAGGCATCGGATAACTCGAAGGAGCAATTAGCTAGTGACATAAATTTGAGGTACCCACTTGCTGGAGCTTAAACAATTGGGCCATGGGACAATCAAACAGAGAGGGCCCAAATTGGGATTCCAGGACAGATGTGAGCGCAGTCCATGTCGAAACAACATTCAATTTCTAGAACATTTGAAACCATGGAATAACCTCCTTCTCAAAATGAATGGCGACAATGTCAACTCTATCGATATCAGGAGTATGATGATAGGTAAAAAACTTTTCAGCTTTGAATATCCATTCTAACACCGGTGTAGTGCCATCAAAATGGGGAAATCCCAATGAGATATCTCGCCCTCGAAAAGAGGGAGTATGCGCCGAGGTAACGGAAGGGGAACCCAAGTTCAAAACACCAATTGACTGAGATTGAGCCTAAAGCAGAAGGTCGAGAGCTTTCTGCATTTGATCCATACGATCCTGTTGAGCCATTTGCAATTGAGAGGTCACTTCGTGTTGCGATTGATAACTCAATCACACTCAGCAAGCAATTCTTCACCTTGATGGACCACTTGCGCTTGCAATTCTTTCAACTAGGTATTCTCAACCATTGATGTAAAAGAAAGCACCAATGAAACATAAAAACTATTGAACCAATGAAATCAACTTTGATAATATTGAATCAATCCACAAAACAACAAAATTTCAGTCAAAAAAGAAGAAAATATTCCAATAGCACAGAAAGAGCATAGAGAGAGAGTTTGTTATATTTTTTCACTACCCTCTCTCATTCCACGAAATCTGCTAAATAACCACTTTTCTTTCTCTGCCTATTACTTCTTCTTAATCCCCATTTCCATGAGATGTTGCCACGTGTTCTACAGTTGTAACAAATTCTGTTTTCTCATTTTCCCTTCCCACGCTTCCTTCACATGTTACAATGTCATCCGACAAGTCAAGTAAAAGAATAACCACAATATTGGTATCTACCATTTACATGGTATAAACTTCTGAAATAACATTAGTTTTGACCATCTGTCTAATATGATGCAAATGAGCTTGCATTGGAATATGATCCACTTGTAACATCTTTAAGAGCATTTAGAGAAAGATGATAATCCTCTATAATTGGTTCTTCAATGGTGACAGACCGGCCAATATTGGGAAAGTCCTTGTCCACTTCAATGAAGGATTCATCCAATTGCAAGAACATAAACGTGCTATTGTTACATTTGTGATTGAACGATAACTTCTCATCATCACAAAAACAACATAATCCCTTCTCTCTATGAAGTTTCAAGAGTTCCATCAATTTCTTGATATCCTCAGCTTGACCACGAATTTCACCATGCAAATCTTTCAAACAAGTGTTCTCAGCCATGGCTCAATGGAAGCACCAATGAAACAATATAATTTTGCTATATATAATATTGCAATAAAACGAGAAATGTTTCAGGGAATTGAAATTACAAAAGAAAAATCTCTGTAATTATAGTAGAAGGGTACCAAAACAGAATTATAAGAGTCCGACAATTGCCACTACAATGCAGAACCTACTCAAGACAAATAGAAGATCGTCAAGGAAGGAAGTAGAAAGGGAATCAGGGAAGAGAATTTGAGAAGATTTCAGAGGAAGAGTCATACCACACACATGATCACATACTTTCCTTCCTTATCCACCTCACCATTATTTCCCGTGCATGTTACATACTTTCGCTTAATTTAAATTCTATTCTTTAAATTCAAATAAACGAATCTCAAATAGGAGTATTTATAATTCTTTCTAACAATCACAAAACAAAAGGAGGACAATTCCTATTCATCAAGTAGTCAAACAAGTGGAGTTCAAAGCTCACAGATGTGAACAGGAGAAAAAAAGATAGATTCCATTGAAAAAGAACAAAGAATTAAGCGATATCAAAAACAAGTTGATTTTGATTTAAACTTAATTGTCTTTTGCTGAGTTTCAACATAAAATGATTGATTGTTATTCCAAAGAGCTAAAGAGGATGAAAATGATTTCATTTTCTAAAGAAATAATATATTAACATTTTCATTTTGCACTTAATTTAAATTCTATTTTAAACTCAGAAAATATGGTCCTACCTAGGTTTACAAAGGAGTTTTTTTAATTATTTTTAACAATTACAAAGAAAGATGATACTATATTAAAAACAATCTACATATAATCATGTCATTTTGCCATGGAAAAGTAAACCTAATTTGTCTTTATATAAAACTACTAGAAATACTAACAATTACAAAGGCTTCTACAATTGTTTAACTTTCCAAATTGGATGCGATTGGATTTCTATCCCATTTAAATGGCAGAAATAAGCTTTAACCAAATAGAAAAATAGATATATAATAAAGCAGTGGGTAAATTATCCACAAAATTTGAATGGTGAGAAATTATTTACGGATAATAATTCGTAGCTATTATCCACAGATTTTATATTTTTTACGGACTAAAAATTCATCTAAAATTTACCTACACTAAAATTACATACATATTTTGTGTCGTGGATAATCCATGAATAATTACTGATTATCTACAAATTTTTATTATTATCTACATATTTTTGTCGTGGGTAAATATAATTTTCTTTTTGTAGTTATTAACTAGAAAAAATTGGGTATTTTAAATCGTATTGTTTAGAGTTGTTAGATGTGGGAACTACCAAAAGCGTTGTTGAATTAACGTTGCAAATCTATTATGCAAAACAGCTCATCCAAATCAAACTCTGAAACAAGATTTTGAAATAAATTACTAACCGCAAAACATTCAAACTATAATACATATCTTGGACTTGTATGGCTACAAATGATGCTTTCTTTCATCCCAGATAATCAGTAGTGGGTAGCACAACTGCAATTTTTGTACAACCATTAATGTGGTTTATTAACATAACGGAACTATATTTGTCTGTATGAAATTGTAAATGAATGTTGACATATATTATTTCTACTAAATCATTTAATATTATAATAAATTAAATTTTTAATAATATTTTTGTACCAACCAAATAAACTTAATCATTTAAAAAAATCACAATTACCGAAATTCATCAATCTTCTTTTAACGCAAAAAATAATCTGATAAAATATGTTACATGATTTTATAGAGAAAACTATTTCATCATTGGATGTATTAAACAAAATTAAACACAGTTCAATCATGGGAACTTTCTGTTCAAAATATGTATAACACTTTCTATTTTTGTGAATATTTGACTAACATACCTTTTTCTTGCAATCAGGTCACCAACAACATTTGCCACATTATTCATATATACAATTTTTCAATCTGTTTAAGAACCTCATATAAGCATTTCTCCAAGAACGCGAAAGTAGTATTGGCCCTACTAAGCCCCAAAATCCAGTGAAATATCCAATCCCCATGCTCATGTACAATGCCTCATAGAAAACACTCTCTTCATCATCATTCACTGTTCCATGTTCTTCAGCCTTTATTGCTGTCTGATTTCCATCTCCAGGACAAGTTCTGTTAAGTTGTCCACCACAAAGACCAATATTCCCTTCAAAACTAGAGATATCAAAGGTTTCAAAATGTCTTCCTGATGGGATTCTTCCAGAAAGATAGTTCTGTGACAAATTTAATTTGCATAGAAAATCAACTTGAGAAAGTGAGAAAGGAATTTGCCCACTGATATGATTTCTTGATAAGTCAAGGGACTCTAGCAAACTTAAGTTTCCAATCTCTGAAGGAATTTCTCCACTCAGATAATTTCCGGATAAATTCAAAGAAACTAATCCAACCAAATATTCAATCTCTTTTGGTATTTCACCGGTTAACTTATTACTTGAAAGATCGATGCTCTTAAGCTTTAACTCAGGATTCTTGAACCCTTGTTCCACACCTTTCCACATAAAGCTTATGTTAAGGGTATAATCTACCACATGAATGCCATAAGTAAATAAGTCGATATTCATCCAAGATATAGGATTTAAAATCTCACTTGTGTTGATGATCTTTTCAGACAGTGCAGTCAAATTGTTTAAGCAAGATGGAATTCCTTTTGATAACATATTTCTTGAGAGATCCAAGAATTGAATATGCTTCAAATAACAGAGTTGAATGGGAAGGTTTCCAGAAAAGTGATTATCTCGCATGTTCAAGATTATCAACTGCTTCATGCTTTCACCGATCCATGATGGTATGGGACCTAACAACATATTTTTAGCTACATCCAACATAATTAAATTGCTGCAATTCTTCAAAGTGGAAGCTAATCCACCCATCAGGTTATTGTTCCGTAAGACCAAGACTTCCAATTTAACGAGGCTGCCCATGGACACAGGAACCTTCCCTGACAATTTGTTATTGCTTAAATCAAGACACAGTAACCGATCTACATGTTTCCAACACTCTGGGAGTTGTCCCTTCAATTCATTATTTGATAAATCTAAAATGGCCATTGCAGAGGTGCCTTGGCCACATATGAGTGAAGATAGATCTGAAAATTTATTGTTGGAAAGTCTCAACTCTGATTCTTGTAGTAAAAACGATGGAATTTGGCCTTCAAACTTATTTGAATTCAGAATTATAGAAGGTCTCTTGACAAGCTTCAATGATATATTAGGAATTGCACCAGTGAGATTATTCTGGGACATATTCAAATATTCCACATTTTGCAAGTTGTTCCAAAACAATTTTGGTACTGAACCATTAAGACCATTATCAGAAATATCCAGAAAAACTAAGGAGCGTTGAGTCTGGAGCCAACTAGGAAAAGTGGGGCTCAACAAGCAGGATTTTAGTCCCAAGTATGTTATTTGAAATGGAGGAACCCAATTAGGAACTATTTTCAAAGACAGAGAGTTATCTGACAAAGATAAGTACCATAATTTGGAAAAATTGGAAAGATGGGATTCGGTGATGTCACCCTCCAAATGATTTCCATCCAACAAAAGAATCTCCAACTCATATAGCAATCCAAGGCTTGCAGGTAGCGTGCCAGTAATATGATTATAACGTAACTTTAAACACTGAAACACGTGCCTGTTGCACCATGAAGAATTTTGAAATAAGCTAGAAATTTCCCCACTCAACTCGTTATTTGAGAGTTCTAAACTCTGCAATGTGCATATGTTCCCAAAGGAAGATGGAATTGCACCTTGAAGTTTGTTGTTGGAGAGGTCAAGAACTTGAAGGGAATTCATCACTTTTCCAAATTCATATGGAATGGGACCTTCCAACATGTTATCATGAAGTTGAAGTGTACGAAGATTGGTAGTGGAGTTGAAGAGCCAGTAAAATATGGATGATGATTTCAACAGATTTAAAGAGAGATCAAGCGAGGCAAGAGAAGATGAAGAATTCGCAATTGTAGTAGCTGATATGAGAAAATTATCATCCCTAAGACTACAATTTTGCAAATAAAGATTTTGAAGTTTTGAAGCTAAGATGGAAGTACCTTCAAATGATGTCATATTATTATAGGAAAGGTCAAGGATCACAAGAGAAGGAAAGGTTGAGTGGACTGGAGATGACAAAAGAAGGTCATTATGAGAAAGATAAAGCTCTTGAAGATTAAGGCTAAAGTTAGACAATAATTGAAATGTTGAGGATGTCAGCATATTATAAGAAAGGTCAAGGATCATAAGAGAATTGGAAAAGTTGGAAGGTGAATAAAACAGAGAATGAATATGGGTATCTGAAAGAGAACAGTTAACTAGCCTCAACTCTTTTAAATTTGGAAAAATAATCATTTGCAACCAGTGAGGGTTATGTAAACCATTGAAGTCAAGATTTGTTAGGGAACTGAGATTAGACAACCACTTTGCATCCTCGGGTTTAACATGAAAATCACCATCAAGTCTAACAGTTTGCAAGAAAGGAAAATCGCCAACCTGGAAAGACAATGTTCCAGGAGAGGAATTTTGACTAAGATCAAGGTACTTCAACTGTGACAAATTTCCAAGTTCAGAAGGGATTTTCCCATCAAGATTACTTCCACTAAGATCAAGATACCTCAACTGTGACAGATTTCCAAGTTGACGAGGGATTTCCCCGTCGAGATGATTGTAACTGAGATCGAGATACCTTAAGTGTGTAAGGCTTCCAAGTTGGACAGGAATGCTGCCATCAAAATCAGAATAGGAGAGAATGAGATATCTTAAGTTGGTTAGTGAGCCCTTGAGTTGTGGGATTTGACTCCCTCGGAAATTATTGGAGCTGAGATCCAAATGATGAATATTTTGCAAGGGAAACAATGAAGTGATATTGAGTGCACCTCTCAAATTTTGTGTATCAGAACCACGAAGACTAAGGATGGTAACAAGACCTGTTTGATGGTCACATTGAATGTTTTTCCATTCGCAACAATCTCGACCCTTTTCATCATCCCTCCATAGTAGACAGCATGCCATTGACATCTACGAGGCCAAGTTTGAAGCTGAGGAGTGCTTGTCTCTCCCTCTCATTGCACTTTATTTCAGAGCTATTGTTGAATCCGAGGACTGGTCCTGCAGCATGCATGAGAAGCAGGAGAAGTGCATAAAATGGTTCCAGAAAACGAGTCATTATATTCGTGGTGGTATAAAATAAGAGTAAATCAGAGTAAAGAAATTTGGGAGAGTAAAGAGGTGGTGGTTGGCATCTATTCCCAGCGTTCACATGCTCACTGATTCATATTTTCTCATCCCTTCATCAGACATGGTTTATTGAACTACGCACTACCAATATAAAAAGAACATCATGCAGTGTGATAGGAGTTTAGTGGAGAGCCTCTGAAACACTTTCTCTGAAAAGAAGAAACGGTAGTTGATGACCAATGTGAGAAAGATTTACCACACGGTATTATATTATAAATGTCTACGTGGAATTAGACCTATAATAATTAGCACACGATATAAAAAAATGTTTAAGTAGAACTTACAATACAATATCTTGTGTTACATTGTTTTTTAAGAGATGTGTAACACGCTTAACGACTATAAACGCAAGATCGATATCTTTACTTGTAGACAAGAATTTGAAGTCTTTCTACTTTTTTATTTTCAAATTTTACGTCATTTTTTAAATTTCGTTTAACGTTAGTATAGGTTAATTTTTAATACATATTTTAGAAAAAAATATATTAATTTATATGTATATGTAAATTTTTTTAATTTTTTTTATATAATATATTAGAAAAAAATAATATTTTGATATAAACATAATTATTTTTTTAATATATTTAAAACAATACATAGAGAGGATATCCTCTTTTGTGTCCTCGTTTCATTATTCTAATTTATAGAGAGGATATTCTATGTGCCTGGTCAACTTCGGCTTTTAATTTGATTTCTTTATTCTGCCGTTGTAACTCTAAGATGCTCTGCTGCTGTCGTGTAGGTCCCTTTCGAGTTGCGTTTCGGTTAATCTTTTCTTCTTGTTGTACTTCTATGTTCAGATTTGGTGGAGGTGGGATCGAATTTTGCCGGACTCCACAATGGGCGCCAATGTTCTGGTAAAAAAAAAGGGTGTAAAATAATTCTCAACCGATTAGGTAAAAAACAATTTGTCCTTTGACCATGGGAATAACATTCTTATTTCCAGAAGGAAAATCGATTACAAATATTGTAGATGTACATAATCAATTAATGAATAACAATAGCCTTAGAGATAATCTAAAATTATTCTCCCAAATAACAACTAACACATCTTCTTTTAAATATTTTCTTAACTAAAATAATTACTTTACATAATCTAAGATCCCGATTCTATCTTCACACGCACCATCTCCTCGCACACCATCTCCTCAATTCTAGCTTCTTTCAGAGAGGTCGTTCCTAGTAAGACTTCCTTCTAGCTTCTTGCAATGACCTCGGTTTTGTGGAGACATTTCTTCTTCTACATATATTAACATCTCTGCCTCGGCTTTATGACGATGCTAATATGCTTCTTCGTATAACACCAACTCTAGTCGGCTTTATGATGACGCCACTCTTTTTTATTCATATACCACTCTTTTTCTTCATATATCACCAACTCTGAGTTGGTTTTATGACGACACTACTCTTTTTCTTGATATATCACCAACTCTGAGTTGGTTTGATGACCATACTAATTCACATCTCTGCTCCTCGTCACTCCAACGTCAGCAGCAGACCTACATGTCGTTTCTGGACAGGTACAATTTTTATTAATTTTAACTCAAATTTCTACAAAAATAAAAAAAATATGAACACACATATATTTTCACTAGTATTATATATATATATATATATATATATATATATATATATATTTCACTAGTATTATATATATATATATATATATATATATATAATATGTCGAAATTCAGTTATATTTTAGCATTCGGTACTTTTTTTAGATGTGTATATTAGTGAGCAAGCCAAAGTTAAAACGTTATTTTAGGAATTTTAGAAAAATTTGGTAGTTGTTGAAGAAATTATTGGAGGTTCTGATAGAAACAACTAAAAATAATTAGGCCACAGTGTTTGACAAAAGTCCAATATACTTCTTGAATCTCGGGGAAAGGAGCTAAACGCAGTAACTATGAACGAATGAGGTATCTTCTTGCATTCTTCGTTACATTACAAATTTAGTTCAAAGTTCTTACAAATAAGAAGTAACAGAAAAACAATGCTGAAGATGAATTATCGGATATCACAAATATAAGCAGTAATTGGACATGAAACAACATTACAATATATTATATCATAAAATACAACCAAATCATAACAAGTTTCTGGAAACAACATTTTTCAATTTATTTCTTACATTAACAAAATATTCTAAATGACAAAACTAAATAAATATTTTGCCCTTGTGCAGCCCAACATTGATTTCCTCCCTAATCCGAAGCGTGTAGAGCATCTGCAACACCTGCATTCTTTTTTTAAACAAAAATTAATTCGGTGCATTACAAGAAAAAGACATAATATATTTAAATATATATGTA